>Ga0228710_1001335_pt1 | contig 36673 bp, 30 predicted proteins | sample MedpolnodulmetaG_FD_177995 | JGI IMG/M metagenome (GOLD analysis project Ga0228710, IMG submission 177995) | Root nodule microbial communities from Medicago polymorpha collected in Santa Monica, California, United States - pink nodules | ecosystem: Host-associated > Plants > Roots > Nodule...
TAAATTTTCAAAAAATAAAAAAAAACAAAAAAAAAAAAAAAAAAAAAAAAACGAAAATCGCTAATAACATTCACTGGACAAAAGTGAAACAAATTAAAATTTTGATTTCATGCAACTACTTCAAAAAAAAAAGATATATTAAAAGCTTAATTTAGATTTTGCGAAGTTCAAATTGAATATGTATACCTGAACATTATGATCTTTCCAGAAAGAAGGATCTTCACACAATTCAAAGCTTTGCATGGACGAAACCGCCGCACTACTTTGTCCAACAACAGATTCATCATCCCAATCGGTAATATTCCGAACTACAGAGCTTTGAAACAGATTACTATCTTTAACCGAAGATTTCACAAGATCTGGAGTGTTCTGAATCAACGAAATTTGTTCGGATGGATGATTGTGGAATCCGAATCTGGTTTTAATCGCGCTTGCAGCCTCTGATAGAAACGGCATTGTAGCGAAGAATGAAGGAAATTGAGTTCGGTGAAGTTTTCTAGGGTTTGAAAAGGGAAATGAAGTTGAAGATGAAAGAGGGAAATGAAATTTGAAGTTGAAGTTTGGGAATGGTGAAGAAGAAGGAAAAGTGGGTGTGAGAGAGAGAAGGAGATTCTGGGATCAAAGGGTGGAGAGTGATTTGGTTGAACGGTGGAGATGGATTTGAATTCAAAGTTTGGGACCGTTTGAGATTAGAGATTTGAATTTTTTAGGATGGAGCCAATTCTAACTTTACCCTCCCCATTATTATTTTTTAATCAAATGAAATAATCTTTTGTTTACTTTTCTTGTGGGTCAAACTTCGTATTACTAATTTTCGTGGGTTTAACTCAGTTGGTAAGGACATCACAAAAAAAACTTCATATTATTGCTTCTCTTTAAATCAAAGGGTTAACAAAAAAAAATTATATCTAATTTAGTCTTTTACAATTGTCTTGCATCCAATTCAATTTCTCAAGCAAAAAAAATTCAAAATTAATTTTTTGAGGTTTTTATATTGAAGATGAATTGGTCTCTAACTCACATGCGAAAGAGATTAATTTGTTCTGTAACCTACCTTTTGACTCATTCTTTTGTTAGAGATTGAATTAGTTGTAAGAAAATTATGAGAAATTAGATCTTCAATATTTTCTTTTTGTTAAGTAAATTATATGTACAATAATTATTAATTTTCAAAAAAGCAACAACAGTACATTTAAACAAAAAATAAATTTACTCAGGAAAAAAAATTGCTACAACTAAATCATTACGATTAAACTTTTTGTTTAAGTAGTATTATAATTAAACGCAATAGTATGAAAGTTATAGATTTTTTTTATTTTAACACAATACCTTCTATGCGCAACATGAAAGTGTCAAAGATTAATCCATTGAGTCGGTGATGTTCTCGAATATCATGTTTCCTATTTTGGTTATAGAGTTACCTATTGATTTTAACATATTGATATTTTCTTCATATTTTTTACCTTATATTTTTTCCTTTGGATGTAAAGTATATAAAAGTGTCTAGCATATTTAGGACATTAAAATATATCTTTTCACAAAAAATTATAATTTTTCGACAAGGCCATTTCATTACGAACACAAAAACATATATTATCCAAAAACTATATGCTCAAATATGAATTCAAACGCAATACAAAAATTTAAAACATGTTTTTTTTGGCTAGTACGTAATAACCAAAGACAAGTTGGTGTCTTGTTATCAACAAAAAGAGTCTCTGCGTAAAAAAAGAAAAAGATAAGCTAGTATAATGAAAAAAAAACTCAATTAAAAAACATGTTTAATGGATTGACAAAAATAGATGCTTGAGAATCTTTATGACTTAAAAGAAGCGAGAACGTTAAAATTGTTAGGTTGAACATATGATCGGGTTCGACCTCTCACTCTTCATGTATGTGTGAATTTCAATAATCACTCACTTATCATTTAATCCATCTAAAAAAGTAAGATATTCAATATCTGCAATAAAATAAAACCAAATTATGTTATTAATACTATGAATAAGATGCAATAAATATAATAATTTATCATTAGAAATTGTATCATAGATTAAATCAAAAATATAGAAATTGATTGTGGAAGAAGAATGTTATAGTTAAACATCTAAGGGTTCGTTTGGTGTGCATGATAGGATAGAGATATGATAGGATTAGAAGTTGGATAATAACAGGATATGATAGTGATAGAATATACACTTATTATATCATATGTTTGGTGCACACATGATAAAAAAGATGATAGCAATATTTTATTCTATCTTGTGTTTGGTTCACGTGATATGATAATATAGAATGTGGATCCTCTTCTACTGCTCCTTCATTGAGAAATTAAGCTAAAAATAATAATTAAAAGAAAAAGATTAAACCCATTTGTTTTGTACCACCGAACAAGCTATTATGCACTTCATCTCTTTCCTCATGCAAGGTGGTTTTCACGGTAATCTTAGACTTAATTCTTCAACTTCCCCATCCCAAAATCAAATCAACCATGGAACTTATATAAAATTATATATCAGAATAACCATGATTTCATTTATAAAAGTTATGAACATAGCAGATTAAGAAGCAAAAGATAAAAAATTTGATTGGAATAGAAACAGAATTGAAACACGAAGCACAAAAAAATAAGAAGCTTGAAGAATTGAAAATCTATTGAATTGAATAGAAACAAGAAAATGAAACAAGAAACACGGTTGGAATTGAAAATCAATTGGAGAGAATCGGAAGAAAAAAATTAAAAAGAAAAAACCTAATGAAAGGGTAGAGACAAGCTAAAATTAGGAGCAAGAAAGAACCGAACCAAGATTTTGGAATATAATTGTTGGAGTGGGTGGGGTGGGAGTCGAAGAACTTCTCTGAGAAAAAGAAGAAGCGCATATGATAACTCTAAGCTATCAGGTTGTTAACCCACCAAAAACTAAGGATTAAAATTACAAAGAAACAATAGGATAAGATAAGTAATAGGTTTATTTTATCTTTTCCTACCGATGCACCAAACAACGGATTTAAGTAGGATATGATAGTGCTATCATATCCTGTCTTCTTATCCTGCGCACCAAACGAGCCGTAATGGTTCAAACAATGATTGACCCAAAAGTTGTTAACTTACTTCCATCTAGAAAAACACGAAGGAGTAAGTTAGCAAAACTAGTATCACTTGCTTTTGACCCAATAGTCAATTTTCACTACTTCAAACTACCTTTAAATAAAGGGTAGTTTTGTCAATTTAATTTTATAAATTTCAATGAAATGTTTCAATTTTTTTAACAGCCAAGTTGAACATGAGTTGGTTCAACTTTTTTACTTTTAACATTTTTTTTATTTTTTAATTTTTCATTCAATTAATGAGATGTTTAAATTGTTTTTCCTAGTTTTACGCATGACTAGGTACTTGTTCTTATAATATTTTTTATAGCAATATTATATTTGTTTGACAACTTACTTTAATATTAGCATTATAGAATTCACGTAAAAACAAATATGAGTATGTTGAATTGATGTGATTTTTTTTTTAACACGGCCAGTTGATTATCAAAATTGCAAATTGCTATGAATCGCTATATGTTAATTTAACCTTCAATTTTATAGAATATGTTAAACATAATGTGGATAATATTGTAATCGTAAAAATGTAGACAAAAGAGTACAAGAAGTAGTCATACCCTAGAGGAGAAATAAATAACTACAAACATAAATTATTACGGAGAAATAAATAACTACAGACATAAATATTATTTTTGAGGGAAAAAAAAATTAAGTTTATAGTTTATTGAGTTTTTAAATGTAAAACAATAAATTCATTTAAATGTTTTATTGAGTTCTTTTATTCCCAAAGGAAAAATAAATAAAAATAAGAATTTGTAAATATATTTTTCGATGAAAAAGATTGAGTATGACTATTTTTTTTTTAAAAAATTGTAATCTATTGCATCGATGAGTTGAAATATATTACAAAAATCTATCTTGCTAATGTAATTGATTTTGAGTTGCATTATATACAATTTGAAATCAACCTAAGATGTTTTTATGTCCATTGCTTCCATTGGATGTAGCAAACAAGATAGGGATCATCTAAGTTACTACTCGTTTTGCTTAGTTATTATTTAGTTGTTGCTTTTTGGAAAACGGATAAGTTTTATATTTAGTTCTATGTTGTTTTCTACCTTTCTCCTTTTATGATGAGAATACACGAGCCATATGACCTTTCTTATTCTTTGAAAGAAAAAATTAATTTAGTTGTACATATATGGCCAACTGTCATTTGTTTTGTTGATCAGCAAGAGAGGATATTGTTCGAACTATCTTTCATTGTACAATTATCTCTCTCTCATTGGTTTCTAACATTGTATATTTACTTTGTGTAGGATACTATCAAACATGTCACAACACAATGAAAAGTGGAAGACAAACATAGTATGAGCAATCTCTATTCTTAACTCGTGTTTTAATTTGGTTACAGTCTTCATTCTTAACTCGTTTTTCATTTGTTTTTTTGTTAACTTCATTTTGTAACAACCCAATTTTCGTTTGATTTATTTTAATTGTTTTTATGTGTGTTTATATATGCTCGTATGTGATTATTTGTCTTTGAGTGCATTTTGATGAGTTTTCGTGTTAAAATGGTATTTTGGTCATTTTCGACTTAAGGGTATTTTGGTCATTTTGTAAGCAAGAGTAAATTAATAATTCCACCGTGTAAATTGTTTTAGTAGTGTTTTGAGTAAGAATAGTTATTTTGGTCAAAACATGTGAACATTTATCGAATGACCGGATTGGTTCTAAGGTGTACATGTGCAACATGTGATTTATAGTAGGCCACTATTATTTAACATTGAATCAAAGTTATTTCACTTAATATATGATATAATGGTAAAACATTCAATACTAATCGATATACCCACCACATCATATCAATCCAATTTATTGATAAACATGTATATCAGTGTTATTATGGAGCATCATATCATTATAATTTTACTTACATAAAGATTAAAAAATATCAAAATCATAGCAAAAAAACTTGGCTACATCTTATTGAGTAGTACCACCAAAGAATATTACGATTGTTGAGATCATAAAAATGAGACACAACAAAAAAGATGAAATATGTTCACTAACGTATTGCTACTTCTCATTCTCTCAATGAAATAAAGAAAAGTTTCTTCTAAAAACAACATTACTTAGTACCGTTTGACCCAATTTGTTTTTGATATAAAAACTACTTTACAACTAATGTTAAATATAAGTGCTTTTGAAAAAAAGTTAAAGTTGTTTGGCAATTTTATTTAATTTGAACTTTAAAAAGCTTCTTATATGTTAGAAGATGTTTGTTAAAATATGTTAATAGAGTTTATGGTCTTATTACAAATTATATAAAGAGATAAATCTCGAAATATTTTGAACAATTTTTTTTTGAAGGATTTAAATAAATTTATTAAATGGAAGTTAAAATTGTATGACAATTTTTTTTCTAACTTGAAATCAATTTCAAATTTAACATTCTTTTAATACAGTAACTTTTATATTTATAAAATTAGTGATGATGATGATGATAATATATAATAATCACTATAAATAAATGAAATGTTTATAAAACACAATAAATACATATATGAAAAAAATTTGTGGTCAGTTAATTAAATGTCCAATTGTTTTTATTTTGAAACATAAATATTTGAGATGTTAATTTTAAAACTTGGTCATTCATCTAATATTAAGGGTTATTAAAAATAGAAATCAAATTTTGAGTATTTGCAAGCAACACATACCCAAGATATTCTTCTAACTATCTTTGTTGACGGGTTAGACCAATATATGTCACCCGTAGAGTATTTTACCATGCTTTGGTATCGCCTCATAAATTCATTATTTCTTATTGACTAGGTTTGCCTTGTTTGTCATAAGGCATGTTTAAATACATTTGAGGAATACACAATTTATTATAAGGAGCTTCCAAACTTCAAATAGAACACATAACTTTGTTAGGGATGTCTTCATTGATATCTTTAGGGGGCACACATATCAGTGAATAACTGTGAACTTCTTCATCAACACACATAAAGGAAGATCGATGCTTATGCCAAGAAATGCTATGATATCTGAGTGGATAAGAGAGAAACATGCATGTGTAAACTTGACTGAGTTTGCCTATTTGTAAAACTGGGGATCAAAGATTTTATCGCGGGATAGACAACCCTCAAAGCTACTTCAAACAAAATGGCAAAAAGAAAACGTATTTTAACTTTTAACAATATTTGGTGCGTAAGATAATTGAACATTATATGATAAAACTATCATATCTCAGTGAAATCGAGTGTTTGATACACCAACATAAAAGAATAATTTATCCTATTATATTACTCCAGTATTTTAATCTTTAGTTTTTGGCTTTTTTGTATAAAATTTTTTAATTTTTTTTAAAAAGGAAAGAATAATTGGCTATCCTGTTGGCCTTTGAAATGTTGAATTAAAATTAAAATACTTAACAATGAAGAAATCATTTATTATTACAACAACTTACAACAAGAAGAAGAAGATAGAGTGTGGGTGAGTTCAACATCTAAACATTTTCACATTGAATCATGAATGAGGTTTTGACGAGAGCCGATGTAACTGCAAGCACCGCTTCATCATTATCCCCTTTTGTTCCTTCTTCTAACCTCCCTCTCATCTCCGCTTTTCTCTCTTTCGCTCTCGCTCAGTTTCTCAAGATCTTCACTACCTGGTGCGTTACGATTTCAATTTATGTTTTCAACCTTTTCAATTTTGGGATATAATAGATCTATTCCTCGCTAATTCCGTTATCGCGTTTGCTTAATTGACATGCTTGATTAGCTTAATTGAAATAATTAATATATTATATGGGAGATTGAGATAAGTGTATGTTTCATTACGCAGTGATTTTGTAAAATTGATTATGGCTAAAAGCTATAATTCTAACTTCAAGTTGGAATCATTTCTGGAAGAAAAAACAATTCTTCTCAAAAATATCCAAACATGTCAAAATCAATTCTACAGTGATACCAAACATGTACTTTGAATCCTCTAACGGTGAAACCAAACATACACTTATGTTTGGAATGAATGTGGGTACACAGTGATTTTACAAAATCGCAGTGTTACCGCCAATCCAAACATGTCTAAGTTTTAGTTTACACTAATCAAGTATTTGCTTTAGTATTGTAGGATTTTTCTATCATTAAAGTTTTATGCATGTTTAAGCGTTTGCTGATAACATAAGTGAAATACAATCAATTTTGTGGCGTTTTAAATACCGGATGGTATCGTTTCATTTATATTTTGTTTTCAGTTTTAATTACAAAATTGTCGCATTGTTTTTAATTATAATCATATTTTTCAAAATTGTGTAGGAAAGGAAATACATAATCACTTTTTTTTTAAGATTCTGCATAGAACCTCTCAAAAAAAAAGATTCTGCGTAGAAAGAAGTGAAAAGTCTTTTTTGTTTTCACTATTTCTCTACACATTAAAAGCAGGATTAAAAGTGAAAGCAATGTGTTACTTATGTAATTTAAACTAAAGATAGAATGGAATCAGAAAATGAATATAAAATCCAAGCATGCCCTAAAATTGTGTTTTGTCTCTAGAAGCAGACGATTTTGTTCTGCACCACTGTGTGAGATTGGAAATTTGGAAATGTGAGCTTAATCTTTTTCCAAAACTTTTCTCCTAGATACTCAGGTATAAGGAAAAGAGATGGGATTCTAAAAGGTTGCTTGACTCGGGTGGAATGCCTTCATCACATTCTGCAACTGTGTCGGCTTTGGCTGTGGCTATAGGTTTCCAAGAAGGGATTGGGTCATCTGTCTTTGCTATCGCAGTCATCTTGGCATGTATTGTATGTATTTCATCCATTCATTCATATATGATTAAATATATTGTTCTGTTCCTGATTAGCTTTGACTTGCAACTTCTTTCACTTTCACCGAAGCTCGTGGTTTTCATTTTTCTGGTTCTTATTTTATTATTGATATTTTTTTATACTTAAGATTCTTACATGCTTGGGCTGAGTCAGTCGTTCCTTATTAATTAACTTGGACATATGTTTTAATAAGTTTATTTGAATAAAGAATAACAATGACCTGCATAAATTTGGGATTTGAAAAAGGAAAAAATACAGCAAGACTGTGACACTCTTTGAGTTACATTTACGAGTTTTATTTGGTGCGCATTGAATTTATGTTTTTTTTAAGACCTTGGGTGCTTTGATTCCTTATTATTTCACACCTACTGAAAACAACTGCACTAGCATTTCCATGATGATTGTCACAGTGCTTCCATTGACAGAGTATTAGAATTTGCAATGTATGTGTTTGTGATTAACATTTTTTGTGGCCTAATCCATTGTAATTAGGGAATTCGACCCTAGTAGGCGCCCCCAAGGTATCCTCACAGTTTAGACCCTTCGGGTCTGCTCTGTGGCTAATTCTTGTCCCAAATGCGCAACTTTAGATATTGAACTTAGGTTCTTTTTTTTTTTGGGGAAGACTAATGCTACCAACTCTCCAAATACTACCATGTTGGTATTAACTACTATTTCTTTTATATGCGTAGTTTATAGTCTACGAATGTTGAGTTCATATGCAAATAACACCTTTTTGTGTCATGTAAACTGCATACTCATTGGAAGATGCTACATTATGTTGATTGTTATTTTCTTTATAATTATTTCTTCAATAGAAATTCATAAGGAGCTGGAAAATGTAAATGATTTTGCTGGTAATTGGGGTTTTATTGGGTTGATTTTGATATTCTTAATATAGTAATAACGAAATTAGATTTTGTTACTTTTATAGGTAATGTATGATGCCACAGGAGTTAGACTTCATGCAGGCCGGCAAGCAGAAGTAAGTTCTTCTACTTGATGGCAGTGTTATTGACTTGCTTTACTTCCCCTCCTTGGTTTATATACACACTCATTTCATATGTTGCTTTCTGTCCCATTGCAGTTGCTTAATCAAATTGTGTGTGAATTACCTCCAGAACATCCTCTGTCCAATGTCAGACCATTACGTGATTCACTTGGTCATACTCCACTTCAGGTGTGGTGTGCTTTTTTCGGAGCTTACTGTTGTTCCAATACTTATTCTGATAGAGATGTCTACTACTCTTTATTATGTTTAGTGACCAACAGTTTTCATTCACAAGTAATACTTTTCTTTGGAGTATATTATCTGAGTGAGCAGAGGTTCTCTAAAAACTCTTGCAATGCCATTTTCTATATGTTGCCAAACCCATAATTCCATGCCTTATCTTTCGAAGTACAGTTGTGAACACAGTTATTTACATGAATTAGTTGCTAACTTGCTATGCACCAGTAGTCTATCAGTATCTTAATCTCTCAAGTCTTAAAATTCGGATAAGAGAACCGCTTTACACAGTCCTCTATTTCTGAACGTTCAATAATATAGTAATCATTATAGCATTATAATTCGACTTCCTCATTATTCAAGTATCAATGTACCTACTATTTTTTTCATCTTCTTTTGCACAGGTTGTTGCTGGTGGTTTACTGGGGTGCATTATAGCATTTTTAATGAGGAAATCAAGTTAAGATGCAATGCTATGTGAATGATACTAATTATTTATCTTGTCACAACTGGCCATGCACGCCAAAAAGGAGAGCATCATGGAAATGGCAAAAAAGCTTGCTTTTGTCCTAAGCATGCATGCGAGTAAAGAGATAAGTATGTTAAGGGTTCTCCTTGGTGCTTGGGAAATCCATCGTCCCCATTTTTTGAACATTCAAACTTCTCTTGTGAACAATAATGTATTGGTTTGTTAACTGTCTTAATTAATTGTTGATGATTGAACACGATTTGAGATAACACTGTCCTTTATTTGACTTGTTTCCACACATTGTGGGTGGCATTTCATTTTCATCCATTAATACTTGGTAGATTTGTAGATCATGGTTCGTTTCAAGTTGTGATCTGTCAAAAACTCACGTGTTATCTAATAGGTGTTATAATTTTTATATTACTCGAAGCTACATATTAGGACTTGTAAATTAGATTTTACCTTGCAGGTTTTAGAGATTTTGGTCTGCTCCACAGTTCACGTAATTTTCATTGGAAATTTGAAACAAGTCATACGACGCTCTCCATCTCAATCTTCAGTCTCAAATGGCGTGTATGCTCGAATATCAATAATTCTAAGGGTCCGTTTGGTACGCCGAATAATAGACAAGATATGATAACTCATGTCTTGATCCAAAGCTTGATGACACAACATGATATGATGAGTTAACCGTAAAACTTATAATATCTTTTGTCTCATTAATTCAAATTCGTATATCGATCCAAAGCTTGATTACACAACATGATACATGAGTTAATCGTGAAACTTACCATATCTTGTCTCGTTAATTCAAATTTCTATCTTGAATATGAGCTGGGTTATAATCCTGCATGATAGGAGAAGAAAATATAATCTAAATTTAAAAACTAATTATGATATATAAATAAAAAATAATTTGATATTAAATTAAAAATTAAAAATATCAATAAATGATCCTTAACAAAATATCAATAAATGATTTTAACAATGTATTATTTAGTGCATAAAATCACTAGTCAATCTCAGGCTATTGTTTAGCTATATAACAAACCAAGTAAGCTAACCCAACTTCGTTTAGGACGAATTGACTCTCCGATAAAGTATCATGCTTGGTCAAAATCAAAATCTTACTTGGATGGAATTTGAGATGAACTTCAAAGTAGTTGTCGATATGATTAACTAAAAGCTCACTTATGTCGTTTTTCTTCATCCTTTCCTACATGTGATAATTCCTATTCTTCAACTTTCTTCACGAAGAACTTCTATATATCATATTTATCGTGAAGTTAACCGGTGTACAAGATTCCTTACTAACAAGGGGCACAATTCTCTTTTTACACACGTTAATGTAAGATTGTTACCGATGTCAAATAAATGATATTATAATAAATATTCAGAATCAAAGTTACCACCACTTAAAACCACGATGGTTCATCTTGATTCTCACATATTATATTACCGTGATATCCAACACACATCAATTCAAATTAAAATGACACATAAACTACACAGTTCCCCCAATAAATATCATTTATACATCATCACTTACCACTTTCGCTCTCATTCATCTCTACTCCATTTTCAAACCCCAAAACAAATGGAGGGAAAATAGTGAAATTTCTTCTTCAACTATTTCATTCCTAGCAACACCAATTACATCAACCAAAAAAAAGACGAACTCTCTCACTACCGCATCAATGGCGGATTTCGCAAGCCCTAATCCAACAACGGTTCACAAAAAGCGACTTCCGACGCCTGCAACCACTTTCTTCGTCGGCTCCAATGACGACCAACTCGAACGCGCCGCTGCTCGTGCTGCACGCGCTGCTGCCATCCGCCGTACCGTTAACTTCCAATCTCAACCCTCCGATTCTGATCCTTGTCTCAATAAGCAACAGATTCTTGAGTTGTTTCATAATTGCATTAAGCTTGCTTCAGAAAATGTAATAAATGATAATGAGATAATCACCACCGTGTTCAAGTTCTGAATTTGTTTTTTAGTATTTTATTTTTATTTTTATTATTATTGATTTTTTTTTGTTTTTTTATTTGTGTGCAGAAAATTAATCAGAAAAATACATGGGATTTGGATTTGATTGATCATCTTACTGATATTATTAGGGCTGAAGATGACAATAATACGGAGACTAATTTTCAAATGGTAAGCTGCCTGCTTTTTTCTATGAGTTTAAGCTATGAAGCATTGACACATACACCACACACACGACTGTGACACGTCGACATTGGTAATCAGTAATAATTTATAAAATGACCTCATTGAATGTAATTATATGTGTCAGTGTGTTGTACAATGACATGTGTCGGACCCCAGACACACCTTCAATCAGAGGCGTCGGTGCTAGAGTACATAGGGGTTAGGTCGTTAAGATTTCCTTAAATTTTTGCCTCTTTTAGGTTTGTTTATTTTTGTTCATGGTCTTTATGTAGAGTTACTTGCATTTATGAATCTCCAATGATTTTATATCCACTTAAAAACTGGAATACTACAATCTCCACAACTAGATTTCTATGTCTGAGTAGCACTACGATTGTTGATCGAAGGCGTGTGTACGACATGTGTCTGTGTTGGTACTTACTTCATAGCTAGATTTTGAGAAACAATGTTTTGTTTATAATTGCGCGGATGGGACATTATGGATTATGATATAACATTATGGCGTAATTTGATCCATGTAGCCGACCCACTTAGCGGGATAAGGCTTGGTTGTTGTTTTAATTGCTCGGATGGGATAAATTATGGAATCAATCATATAGCCGTGTTATCAATAATAAATTTATCGACATATATATATGCATGTGATGTAATATTGATTGATTTCTTATTTGGGTAGGCAAGCTGCACTCTTGAAGCTGGAGTCAAAATTTATTCATTAAGGGTGGATTCGGTGTATTCTGAGGCATATAAAGTCCTTGCTAGAATGAGTAGGGTGGGCCAAGAAACTGAGCAAGGTTATATTGATCACACCCTTTTATAGTTTTTTCAAGTCTACTATGTTTTGAACTTGATTTCCCCTTCATAGCAATGTGCCCTGTCCTTCGGTTGGTGGATTGGGACTGTATATAATGACTTCATTCCTCAATTGTATGACAAGTTATCTAATTTTACTTAATGTTTGGTGTATTGTGAATGTCTGAAATCTGAATGGCTGCAGTATGCTTTCTATATCACAAATTTTTAGTCTTTCTGCAGTTCTCCTTCACAAAAATTGCCTTATTTTGACAGTTTGTCTTCTCTCTTTTGCTATCAAATAAATTTTTATAACAAAGAGGACCAACAATAAATGCAGATGTTTGCATTATAATGGAAGTACCCACTCCTATAGGATTGAAGTTCTTTCTAATTGAAACTATGAGCATTGCATAGTTGAGAGAGAAAATGGGAGAAACTAAGATGATTCTGTTATGAATATTTTCGTTAAACTTGGTATATTTATTCTATTAGTTTCCCAGCAGTACATTAATGTCGATTTTATAACTATTTATATTTTATTATTTACCAGTTCTAATGATGCCGACCCCACTTAGTAGGATAAGGCTTGGTGGTTGTTGTTGTTGTAATAGTTCTAATGATGTCATGATATTCAGACGCTACTCTAGTTAATGGTGAAGGTGGACGAGAAGAATGCAAGAAGGGGATAGACAAAAAGGTCGGTTCTTTTGATCTCTGAACTGGACTTGCTTGAATAATCACACTTCAAACTTATTGATAAATTTCTAAGTGCATAAGTGGTGTTTGTTCATGCAGTTGTCACCTTTGTCAACACTGGAATCATCTTTTGAAGCTCTTAATGTAAAGAAGTTTGATGGTGATCTCAAATCTCATTCTGTCTGTTACTTGTTTATGGTGTGGAAATGAGATTTATTGAGTGCTGACCATGTATTTATCTTTTTCAGTTGCGTTTGCTGTGGACCCCCTCTATCGTCAAACATCAGCAAAGTTTGATGAAGGAGGAGCCAAGGGTCTTTTGATGAATAACCTCGGGGTATATGGTAGATGTAGGGTGCTTTTTGATTCACTAGATGTGCCAGGGAAGTATGTAGCTAGTCAAAACGAACATGATGTTTCAGATACAGTGGATCTTTCTTTTGCAAGAGGTATGTTGCTTGTTGAATATCTCTGGCAAAACCGTTGCCACATTATAAGTACAAACGTCAATATGGCTCAGAGACTTGCATTGTCTTCTTTATAGATTGTGTTGAACAGATGTTATCGGACATGCAAATTAAGGAGGAAATTTCTCCAACTCTCAGGGTGATAGTAAATCAATTAGACGAAACTGATAGAAGGCCTTTTGACTTTCAATCTAATGGGCAGAAATCATCAGAAGAGTTTGATGCAGCTATTGATTGCGAAGTTGGGGCTGAAATGGAAGATTACGAGAACTTCCCAACTGGGCCCTATGAACATGACAACCAAACATTTGTCGACGAAATGGGCTCTAATGATGCTGACCCAAATGTTCCAAGTTATCCTCAGGTTTTGTACTGTTTTAGCCCTAAAACGTTTATGCCTGTCTTGGAAGGTGCTTTAAAAGATAAATATTTTTATTAAGTGTTTCATGTACCTTTTATAACATTGTAGGAGGAAGAACCCGTTCCTTCCCAAGACCTTGAAATGGACGAACTATTTGGAAATGTCGACGAGTATCTATCTTTTAGTCTGGGTTTTAGGTCAAAGAAAAATGCGTGGGCTGGTCCTGATCATTGGCAGTACCAAAAAGCTAAAGGTGGGTTTTAGGAGTTTGTAATGAACTAGTGGTTTTACGCATTCGGGAGTTCAGCTTGTTGATTGATTTTGAAAATCTTTCAGGTTCAGAGTCAGAAGTTCATTGTTCAACTGAAGATGGATCAACCCTCAAAACTAGGCCGCCAAGGACTATGAAACAGATCGAAGTTGATTTAGATTTCACAAATTTTCTTGGGAAGACACCTCCAGATATCTTTGCTCCTCCAAAGAGTCCCAAATCGTTATTACTTCCTGAAAATAGACCTCATTGTGTTATAAAACTCCCAGAGGACTGCCACTATGAGCCAGAGAATCTTGTTAAGTTATTTCTTTTGCCTGATGTAAAGGTATGTTCTTTAGATTTAGAATTTAGTTTCAACCATCTCTATCCAGGTTAATATTTATTCGTTTCTTTATGTTTTCTTTTCTTTCTTCAGTGTCTTGGGAGGAGGACGAGAAAGCTCTCAGGTAATATGTGCTTTTGGGATCCCAACATTTCTTTCTTTATATCCTCCAATTCACTGTCTTTCTATATGGAGAATATTTTAGTGTGTTTTCATGTATTACTTAATTGCATCTAAAATGTAGGTGTATATACTGATGGATCGACAGAGCAATGCAACAACAATGAACCATTCAATTCATGGGATAATGGAAGTGTTTGTGATGGTGAGTATGATGATGCACATAGTGACATGGATGACTCAAGCACACTTATTTCTCAGCCTCGTCAGGTGGGTTTAAGACGCTATTGAATAATTACGCAATTTCTGTTGATATATATATATATAACTTTTTTTTGGGTATATACATGTTGATGAAAGGATAATATCTTCATGAAGATATATTCCTCATCATGCTTATATATCATTATTTTGGGTTTCAATCATATACATGCTGGTGACAGGATATCATTCATGAAGACATAGATTCCTCATCATTAATTTTATTTTCATCAGACAGTTTTCCAAAAAGTTATTGCCATTGGAGTTATAGCTTAAGTTTGGTTATTTCAAAATACCACAGATCAATAAAATTGAAGTTCAATATGACAAAACGTCCAAACAAGTTGATGTTCAGGCACTGAAACTTACTCTTTGGAACCATATTGAAGAATCCGTTCACCTTCGTTTTCAGGTATACCAAGGTTTCATAATTTCTTGAAAGGCTCTGCCTTGTACCATACAATCCTCTCCTAGTTTATACGAATTAAAAAGCATCATTACCACTGTAGCCTTCCCTCACTAAAATTATATTCTTTCTGCAGTATTTTGTTTATAACATGCTATGTTATTTCAACTTTATTTTCCATGGCAACAACTATTAAACTGCAATGCTGTATTTTCGCTTCCTATTATATGTGCCTTGGCGATCAATTTTATCTTTTGCTCTTTGTAGTTGAGCAGCATTTTTTAACTGTTTTTTCCCCCTTAACATCTCTTCATTCTAAAGGGTGAAAAAGAAATGGTATCTTTCAGAGATATATTGGCCAACTTTCCAAGTGAATGCAATGCTGCTGCAACTGTTACCGACATATCTCCACATTTGTGTTTCATATGCCTATTGCATTTGGCCAATGAGAAAGAGTTGAGCATCCAAAGCTGCCCCGATTTGGATGATCTTCACATATATATGCCTACCTGATGTTGTTGCCTCTAAAAGTGGAGCAGTTTAGACACTCAGCTTCATTTCAGTAAATAGGAAATATTTTGGTAAGTTTTTATGTGCAGTTCTCTGGCTTTATTTCTTTGCAGAAATTCCACCTAACTTTTGTTCATAGGCAAGATCTCATTAGTAAACTTCTAAAGCACTTTTAGGATAACAGAAGACCGTGGATAACAGGTTTCGGCTGTAAAGCATTGATGAAATATATACATTGAAATGAAAATTAGTCCATGGGTTTCAGTATTACTGTATAACTAGTTTTTGAACTGATATGGTATGTGTTGAGAAATAGAGTATTTGGTAAAGAAATTCTACGATATTTTGTACCATTACAGTCCATGGCCCATGAGCAAGTCTATATTTGATCAGAGCTGTTGTTTGGAGCAAAAAGTTATGTCGGACACCGTATAAAATACATCATGAACTAGGTTTTTCTCATGATGATGATGATCATCACCGGAAGAGAAAATATTAATAAAAAATAAATCAACTTTTTATGTTTATATGGTGTCTGATGTTAAAATTTCTGTCAAAAACTCACTTCTGTATTTTATTTCCCATGTTGATATATATTTAATCAAATTTTCACCTTTGAAAATAAATGGAGGGTTACTTAAATTAAATGTGTTACTTATAAACTGAGGCTTAACTTTGGAAAAAATACTGAGGCTTTAACTTAAATGTATACTGTAATAAACTAAGACTTATTTTAAACGTGTAACCGTGACTTAATTTATTTATTTTTTTAAAAAAGCCAGGCTTAAATTAAATGTGCAATAAATCCACATACATATAGGCATAACATGTGGAGAGAAAGAAAATATAGTACGATATAGTGTATAAGGCCAAAACGTTTCCCTCAAAAAAAAAGAAGAAGGCCAAAACGTTTATTTCCTCTGCCTCATGAGTATGACCCCTCAACATGGTCCATGTACTTGTTTGTCCCTTGTGTTTCAATAATGCAGTTTTCCCATTTAATTAAAAACTTTAAATAAATAAACCCATTGATATTGGAGAAGAAGATACATGAGTGTCATTCTCTAACGCGTGAGAAACAAGCAGAAAATACAACGGATCTTTAGCTTAGTTATTTTTGAGTTAGATTGTAAACAAGTAGTTAATGACATTCACCATGTAAAATCTAATCCATCAAAATTTGGTTCTATTCTTGATGATTGTATAACTATTTTATCTAGACACAACAACTAAAGGATGTTTACACTCCCTTCTTTGTTGTATTTTGAAGTCACTTGGTAATAATATAAGTAAATTTAGTATGAGTAAAAAAAAAACTGAAAAACTACACCGTTGAAGTGGGAATACTGAATTCCATCGAACCCCTTTCTCTTCTCTATCATGTCACTGCCACCGAAACCACCACGATACCAGGAAGTTAAGAGTGGCTGTTGTTGGGTCCCTTGTCGGATAGATTGGACTATTTTTGGTTACCGAGGCTAGAAAACTTCTGAAGTTAAGCCTCAGTTTGCAACTATGTTTGTATCATAGTTTACAGAAAAATGTTTGGTGGACACATGGAATTATACACCTTTGAGAGAGAGAAATATACAAAGTGATGTGATAAATATGATCCTCCATCAGGTTTTAAATATAAGTAAAATTAACTTTTTAATTTCATTCAATTAACTTTTCAATTAATGAATCTAAAAATTCAATTTTACTTATATTTAAAAAGGGAGGAAGTAAGTTACTGATTTGATATTAAAAGAAATTAAGATAAAATAAGATGTTGAATGATAAGTTAGTTGCTTATGCAGTCAACATTGCACATGAGTTGGACAACCCCTTATTAAATATGTAGAAATTTACAAATATCAAGGTTGTACTACATTCGTCTAAGTAAAATATCCTTTTGAAATTTTTCCTGTCCCTTTTTTATAATAATTCTTTAAAATTTTCAACTGCACTTGACCATTGTATCCCTAATTATGTGAGATATTTTTTTTGCGAGCTTAAATAAATAGTATGCAAAGCGATCAACTAATCATCTCTAATGAATGATGTAATCTTGTAAGATAACAATACTACCAATGGTCGACAAATTAAATATTACAAAAACTTTCTTAATTCATGTGAGTATTTATATATCTAATCAATGAGTAATTATATATCTAATCAATTTTTTTCTGTGGCTTACTTTTCATAAAAAAAGAGGCTTAGATATGTAATAGCTAATATCCACACATAGACTTGACATGCGGAGATGGAGATGGAGATGGAGATGGAGATGGAGATGGTGAAGGCGTATTACAAGGCCAAAAACGTCTATTTTCCTAATGACTGGTGAGTATGACCCCTCAACACATGGTCCATGTCAATGGACACTTGTACCTTGAATTTCAATAATGAAGTGGTCCCTTTCAAAAGAGAAAATAAATCTATCCAACAAAAAAATAAATAAATAACTCATTAATATCGGAGAAGGCATTTAAGTGACAGTCCTCTCTGTCACACGTGAAATAAATGTACTAAAAGAAAAACAAGCAAGTAGAAAATTAATAAACTGTTTTACCAAAAAAGAAACTCAATTACTATTTTTTACTCAAAAAAAAATCACACTTGTTAAGAAAACTAAAACATAGTAGTTTGTAACATAGTTTTTTGTGTTATCTTTGAAATAAGTTTTATAAGAAGATGCAAAAACAATTTTTATTGGTAGTTGATTATAGAGAAAATAAAAAAGAGAGCAAATTGAATGAACTTTGCATTTAATTTTCCTTTGGAAAAGATAATTTTTTGAAAAAACATAATTAAATGGGATAAAAGTTGATCTTTTTTGCTTATAATTTGGAACAAAGAAAATGAGTTTTTTTTCCTTATAATTTAGGACAGAGGGAGTATTTTTTTTGCACAGAAACCTACAATAATTGATATCGTATTAGATAATGAAATTAAAATAAGGTAACCACCATCACAAATTAAATAAAATATTTAAAATGAATGAAAGAATCTAAAACACTTGAATTAGATAAAAATGAACATCTTTTAGTTTAACTAAAAGTCAAAACCACTTAATTAATTAATATATATAAACCATTATTTACACTTGAATAGAAGGCAAGATGACAACAAGCTGCGCCGCTAGAATGTGGTAATGTTAAACTTTTTGAGGAATAACTTTGCTATCTATCACGGTTTTAGAGCAACTCCAACGTCAATCACTTTGCAAGGATCTGCTAATTGGAGATTCAAAACATGAGTTATTTTGCAAGAATTATGGTTTGGGTCTTTCTGATGCACAAGAATAGAAAATGATATTTGCTAATAATTGGATTTGCCATATTATTAGCTTAATACTGCCTTTTTAGGGATATTAACATAATACTGTTGTTTTTTTTTTTTATTATGAATATTAGTCGTACACGGTTCAATTAGTAAACATGTCTTCATGTAGCAAATATCAGTGATGGGACTTGCCATATTACCTGAATATTGTTATCAAACTTTAAGTTCAATTTTTATTTTATTTTAGTTTTTTCATATTAATATTAATTTAAACTAATTTAATAAATAATTTAGGTTGTCTTGTCAAAAATAATAATAATAATTTAGGTTGTAATAAAATTAAATATGAATAAAATGTTAATATATGAAGTAAAGTTTATGGGTCCAATATAAGTTCTTTAGAATTCACCATTAAAATAAAAAACGAGTGGATTGTTTTAAGATGATATGAAACCCTATAAAATAATCATTGATAGAGTTATCATTAAAGATATTCTTATATAACTTATTTTTTTAAGGAACTTAATTATTTTATTGTTATTTTTTTGTTCAAGGGAACTTAATTATTAATATATGCAATAAACCTAAACATACATTTTGCAACACAAAAAATATATGAAATGATTGTTGTTTCTCCTCTAACCAATAAAAAAAAGGCAAAACCAAATCAAAACAAAACCATAAAGTGTGAACTCCACCGAACTCTCTTCTCTTCTTCTTTACCATGTCACTCCCACCACCGATACCACCACCGTCACTAGCAACTCCACCGAAAGCAAGGCCAACGGAGCTACCGATCCGGCAGATTCCGGGAAGCCATGGATGGCCGTTACTAGGTCCCTTATCAGACAGGTTAGATTATTTCTGGTTCCAGAAGCCAGAAAATTTCTTCAGAACACGAATGGACAAGTACAAAAGTACTGTGTTCCGTACCAATGTTCCACCCACGTTCCCTTTCTTCACCAACGTTAATCCTAACATCATTGCTGTTCTTGATTGTAAGTCTTTCTCTCACCTCTTTGATGTGGACCTCGTTGACAAAAAAGATGTTCTGGTTGGAGATTTTGTTCCTAGTGTTGAATTTACGGGAAATATTAGGGTTGGTGTTTATCAAGATGTTTCTGAACCTCAACATGCTAAGGTACCAACTATGACACCACCTACTTTCTTATATTTCTTCTGATCATGAAATTCATTTTGTCAATTTTGTTTCTTAATTATGAACTTTCTAACTCAGTGGTGTGAAATTTGATAACAATAAACAATTATTTATGAAATTCGCTCTAATCCATGAATGTAACTGCAAAAATTTCCATAAATTTCCCTTGTCATTTTGTTGTTCAAATGTAACTAGTTTGTCGGTTTAATCTTTGAATGTGTTTTTCTTCTTCTTCTTCTTCAATTTAGACCATACAATTACCAACAAAAGAAATATTGTGCATGTATTTGTGACTTTGATAAATTTTAAACAATTATAATGACATGTGACATTTTTAGAAGATCACAACTAATCAGACGAATGACTTTAAAAATAATTGTAAATAAGGACAAATGTTTTCAATGATAGGATAGTTATCATTAATTGGAAGTGTAAAATATCATTACTATACAAATTAAATTAATAAAATTAATCAATAAGTCTCCCTAAAAAAAATTAATTAATTAGTCTATGATTTTTATTAGGAAAATTATGTGGATGGATTATGAAATATTAATCTGCATGGGTATAAAAAAAAATTCAGTACGGGAAGGAGACAAATTGTAAAAAAAGCAAATAATAATTTTCACATCTGAATGTGAAACAAGTAACCGCAGTAGTTTCATAATGTATCAAAATTTTAAAATAATATTTAATTATGCGTTCATTTAGTAAGTATAGTCCACGCAGCTGAAATATGGTGCTAACAATAACTACTTTCCTTTCTTCTTCAAAAAAAATATATTTTCTTATAAGGATTGATATAACAATATATAAGTACTTATATGAATAGATATGTCAGTGCGTAAGTATAATGAGAGTTTGGTATGACACTATTAACATATCATTTTAACATCAGAGATTATTTTGAATATCTTAACACATAATCAATGATTATCTTAAAATTTTGATATATTAAAGGATTATTGTGATTGTTCGTTACATATTCAAGGATTAAAATAATTATTTAAAAAAAAATTGTAAAAGGAGACAAAATATAAGGAAAGATATTTTTGTTATCGTATGGACTAGGATGGTGGGAAGTCGTTTTCAACTTATTTTATTATTATTTAAGGTTTTAGACACTTTTTTCCGACAAATTTTAAGGTTTCCTAGTTAAAAAATTTAACGGTAGGACCAGATATACTGACAACTTACACTAGACGCTATAAACATGAGATATCATTATTTATTGTACTTTTTTTGGTTTAGCATTATTTATCATGTTGAGTTTTATTTCGTGTTACGTTAATAATTATTGAGTTTAGTATTATATTTTGACAAAAATTAGTTTTAATGTTTAATTTGCTATTACATTGTTTATTTTCAATTTTAGTGATGGCCACAAACAAGCAAAATATCCCATTGTTTCAAGGCTTGTATTTAGCCAGCCTAGATTATAGTGGTGTGTTTTGTCCCGTATTATTTGAAATCTCTCGACTTTGGTATATTTTTGGGACCATGACAATAGAAAGATTTTTTGGCTACCACTTTTTGGGACCATGACAATAGAAAGATTTTATTTTTTGGCTACCACACATTTGTATTTGCATCCTCACAATTTTTCAATTTTTTTTCCTACAAAAATATTATTTTTGTTCTTTTTCACAACAATTTGCTTTTTGAAGACTTTATTTACGAGTTTGAAGGGGAGGAGAAGACTTTGCCGTAAAATGAAGAAGTAAAGGGAAATGGAAGAAATGATAGTCCTCCAACTTGAGTATTGCGAGTTTCAAGAGTTAGAAAATGTTTGTTTTAATTTCTCATTTTCAAGAAATGAAAATATCGGAAACGTGCTTGGTTTGACCAATTTTAATTATAGTTCATAAATTATTGCATAAGATTAAGATTCAGAGGCCTAATAGAAATAAATGCAGTGATATAAATAGATTCATCAAAACAACAATTAGCATTTATTTTGATCATGTAGTAGTTCTAAAACATATAGTATACTTCATGCAGGCAAAGAATTTCTCCATGAACATTTTGAAGCAAAGTTCAAGCATATGGGTGCCAGAACTGATATCAAACCTAGACACATTTTTGGACCAAATTGAAGCAACACTGTCCAATTCTTCATCAGCAAGTTACTTCTCCCCACTGCAGCAATTTCTGTTCACGTTCCTAAGCAAAGTACTTGCCAGAGCTGATCCTTCCCTTGACCCCAAAATCGCCGAATCAGGCTCCTCCATGCTCAACAAATGGCTCGCAGTCCAGCTTCTACCGACAGTTAGTGTCGGCACCATCCAACCCCTCGAAGAAATCTTCCTCCATTCCTTCTCTTACCCTTACGCTCTTGTCAGTGGAGACTACAACAAACTCTACAACTTCATTAAACAACATGGTAACACTCTCTTCATTTAAAGTATAGTTTTTGTTAAAATTCTCAGAACATCATACTTAGTATATAATTTCTCTCTTTTTCATAAAAAAATACACTCAAGATTATATAATTTCAATGCATCATGTCCCATCAAATAAAAAGGGCAAAGGGCAACCCGGTTCACTAAAGCTCCCGCATATGCAGGGTCCGGAAAGGGGTCCCATTAATGATGTGAAAAAAAAACATTTGCTTAATTGATTTGATGTGTAATAAACAATATTGATAACAGGTAAGGAAGTGATAAAAAGTGGAACGGAGTTTGGGTTGAGTGAAGATGAAGCAATCCACAACTTGCTTTTTGTGTTGGGTTTCAACTCATATGGCGGGTTTTCAATTTTCCTTCCAAAATTGATAGACAGCATAGCGAATGGTCCAACTGGTTTGCAAGAGAAGTTGAGGAAGGAAGCGCGAGAGAAAGGCGGTTCTACTCTTGGGTTTGACTCGTTGAAAGAGTTGGAACTAATAAATTCGGTGGTTTATGAAACTCTTCGAATGAACCCACCGGTTCCACTTCAATTTGGTCGAGCCAGAAAAGATTTTCAGCTCAGTTCATATGACTCCGCGTTCAATGTGAAGAAGGGCGAGTTATTGTGTGGGTTTCAGAAGCTTGTAATGAGGGACCCGGTCGTGTTTGATGAACCAGAACAATTTAAACCGGAACGGTTCACTAAAGAGAAAGGAGCCGAGTTGTTGAACTATTTGTATTGGTCTAATGGGCCACAAACCGGTTCGCCAAGTGTGTCCAATAAACAGTGTGCAGGTAAGGACATCGTAACCTTCACCGCGGCGTTGATTGTGGCACACTTGTTACGTAGGTATGATTTAATTAAAGGGGATGGTAGTTCCATTACTGCCTTAAGGAAGGCCACATGAATAGTTAGGGTTGCTTTTCAATGTTTGTGATTATCAAAGACATATTAATGTATGTATATTTTTCTTTATAAAAGAGAGCTTGTATTGTATTCATTTATAGAATACTTGATTAGAAAGTTACGATTAAAGTGAGCAGAGTTCAATTATGATTTTACAGTAGTTTACTCAAGTAAGTTAAGTAAGAAAAAGAGAAGAAATGAAATGTGAATGAAGTCAAAAGTTGAAATAATTGTTGAATAAAGACCTTCCTTATACTTGAGCTTGATGCCTTTCATTGTTCTTTCAAGATTGAAGAACTTTTACAATGAAAAAACATAATATAGAACCATTCAATTAGCAATGGTGGTACTACATAAATGAACAAATAATAAAGCTAGCACCATTGACTTGCAAATTGTAGACAAGGGTATCCCATATTTTCCTTTCCCAAACAATCCTTTCAAAAATGGCAAGTAGCATAAAACCACATATGCACTACAAAAAACCTCTCCTACTCCATATCCATTAGTGCCACTCTTTACTAGTGGATTCCATCCCAACCAACTCATAAAAATTGCAATGAGTTGAACAAGCAAAATTGTAGTGCCCGGTAGAAAAATAAGCGACTCGTTAAAAATGAACCTACCAACATTTTCATTGGTACCTTCATTAGAAGGTACTTGTTCTTTCTTTGTTATTTCAAAATTGGTGTCTGATATTCTCAGTAACTTAAGTATGATAGTTAAGAATCCCAAAAAACAAGAATTCATGGTTGTTATTCTTCCCATTCTTTGGTTGTTCCACCATGTTCTGATTGATAACCCCGACTTTATGTGTTCTATTAGATTCGATACGTTGTAGATCACAAATAGAGTTGTAGGGATCCATATACTGAGTTCCTGTTAGAGCAACATTGTCACATACATATAAGATGTTTAGATGATAAACAACAATTTTTATAATATGTAATCTGAATTATGCTAACCTTGTTAGGCAAGAAACTGGAGTTGGTAATGATGCAATAGGCAGGTAGAAGAGCATAGCATATTTCAGGGATAGATCTTAATGCCCAATTAGTGATCCAAATATATGACAAGCACTCTCTAAATTGTAGCTTACCAAATAGGGTACCAAAAACTGGACAATGCTTGCTAAGAAAGATATCAAACAAGCCTGATGACCATCTCTTATGTTGGGCCATTTGGCCCAAGTTATCTTGTGGTGAACAGCCCATAAAGGCTATTGGATCTGGCGAACAAAGCTCAGATCGCCATCCTTTTGTATGGAATTTGAGCCCAGTTAGTACATCCTCTGATGTTGATCCATATAACCATCCCACCTAATATAACCAAAAGTTAACATAAGAAGCATTAACTAGCACATAAATTTGCATGCAACTTCGAGACTAATCCCTCGGGTAGGACCACATAAGAGTTTTAATATGATAGGAACGAATTTTGGGTTTTATTTAGAAAAAAGAGCATGGATACCAATTTATAGCCTTTGATTCAAATATTAATCCTATTTCCCACCTGTTTACCCCAAGCAGTGTTATATTCATAATCACAACTAGCAACTTTGCTTGCTGCTTCAAGATCATGTGATTTGTAAAGGTCAAATGTAGTCCCTTCCAAAATATGAGCAGCTGATTCAACAAATCCCTTTGAGGTTCCAAATTTTTGCATTGTTTCTTTTTCTGATAAAAACGTTCCTACACAAGATACCAAAAGTTTATATTTCTTAGGCTAATTGACTAATAGAATTAGTCCTACTATTTTATAATAGCATTAATTTTTCCTCAACAAAATATTCATTTTGAAATAATGAAAAAAAATATAGTAGTATATCTTAATATACCATTGGTGAAACCTTGACCCTTCTTTGCATTTTGAATTTCATTATGAGGAGAAAGACCATACATAACTTTTCTTCTATGAAAGCAATTTGTTCCAGCATATATAATCCCTTGAAGTCCAGCAAATCCACTTCCTATGTACTACAATACACAAAACAAGAAATGATTATTTGTTTATTTTTCTTTCCCAACATTATATTGGTCCAAGTAGAACTGTGCTGAGACCCTTTAAGCAAAATCTTGAGTTTGAGTCTTGTAGATTGAAAGATGTGATTGCGAAGAGACCCCACTAAAGATGACCAACCATATTTTCTGTCGGCAGAGGTTAGTCATACTGACGAAAATGAGTCATCGACAAAGTTGATTGATACTTCACACTAATAACATGGTAAATTGACTCACCATAGGCAAAGCCACAAGCTGATTTCCATAAGCATCATCTTTGACCGCATCATAGAATCGTTGTGGACATTGAGCAAATGCAACTTCCTTTTCTCCCTTTGAATCCAACAAAATACAAAGGGCATGTAGTACAATCTTAGAATTGTTCACATACATGTCACAATCTAAGTTTAGGATAAATGGAGCATTTGTCATCAATCCAGAGACTCTTGTCTGTAACACAATACGCATTATGAGAACTTTTGAATCAAAATTAAGGAAACTCATTGCCTTATAACAACAATTCAAGGAGTTGATCGAAGAATTATAAATGTTACCAAGACATTCATTGCACCAGCTTTGTGATGATGTGGTTGTTTTGGCCTCTTCTCTCTAGATATGTAGATTATGTGAGGCATCACATCAGAAATACCGTTGTTTTCTCGAATTACCTATCAATATATGTAGTAAAACATTTGATGATAATTAACTAACTAAGAACTCATCATTTATATATATCCATGTAGGTTGTTATTTTTTTTTTCTTTCAAATATTGTGACACATCTAAATAATGAAATATAAGTAGACGACTGTGTAAAATTATTTTACATTTCTTTTGCTTTTTAGTGACCTACTCATAGACAAAATAATTGGTCACAAAAGATATTGATTTATAGCCGAAATTCACGAGCTTGTTGATCGAAATTATATTCCTAGCTAGGTCGATTTTGTGTAACACAAAATTACAAATGATTAAAAATATGATTTTAAGGGTGTGTTTGGTTCGTTAGTGATGAAATTAATTGATTTTGATTGAATTTCTAAAATTGATTTTCGTTAAATATCTAAAGTTAAACGAATTATGGTTGAGTATGTTCACGTAAAAGATAGTTGAATAGTAAATTTTGAGTATGAAAGTTACATCTGACCGTAATACAAATTTTAAAATTCAAACTACAATACAAAATCAATTATAATATAAAACCTTAAAACATAAGAAAAACAATATTTAGTCTTTACTTGTGATGATTTAGTTTTTTTTTTCCTTTTTTTTGTGATGATTTAGTTTGAGATTGATCAAAAAATAAAAAACACGATCTGAACCAATAAAAACCTGAACCGGCCCTACTCAAGACAAACCTGTCATCAGAATACAATGTACAACCTGAAAACTTTAATGACTTCAATAATGCAAGTTGGTAATAATGGTATGTGATTTTTTTTTTAGAGTCTTAGGACATTAGTTAAGGAATTCAAAAGTAGAAAAATTGTATTGGAAATATAAACGGTTACTTTTAACCAATTAATTATTACACCATTTTTAATAAAATCTTACTTTTTTTGTCTGCTTAACCAATGTCCCGGGACACTGGTTAACATTGTCCTTTTTTTTAATGGAAAATGTATGCACAAAATCATTTATATTACTAATACGTATTTCACTGCCAAAAAGATTTCTATTCCCTTCTATAAATGTTAGTGTTACCTTGATTATAGTTGGATGATTTCTTGCTTGTGTTTGTGAGAAGACAGCAAATTCTCCCATTAGTTGACATGGAATTGACTTTTGGGCTGCATTTTGAATTTTGCTACTAAGTTGTTCATACTCTTCCTGCAAATTGTAAAAACACACATGAACACATTTTTAGCTTCACAAATGAAGGAGGTTTTTTAGTTGTTATTATTAATCCAAGATCCAATATTGTATTCTAAAGCTATCAATAAAAGACTAATCATTGTTGCAGTGTGTGACTGTTGCTTACCAAACATTTTTCTTATTTTAGTAATTTTGATGTAGTCCACTTTCTTTTTTTCTTATTTTTTATTTTTAAGAACATTATTATTATAAACAATTTCCACTTACTCTACTTTTTACACCTATCAGCTGTCATTAAAGGTGTGAAAACGACATCTAGCATTGTCAAAGGATAAAAGGTTCACCAATTCCATATAAAATCACTTAAAATTAAAGTCACATGTTTATATTTGAAAATTTATATGGTCAATATATATCATGTATTTATTTATGTCTAAATAATGGATCAATTTATTTATTTATTTTTTTGACAATTTTAATGGATCAAATATTAACAATAAAACATAAATATATCATTCTAAGTAAGGTGTACAAGTACACCTACATTTACACATTATGCAGGACAATTATTTTGTTTTTGGTTTACAGCTGTACACTGAATAAAAGTCAACATATTAATAATATTTTTAGAGATATGCTATTTGAAAACCATTTTTTAATAATTTATGGGACATACCAAAAATATAAAATGTGATGTGGATATTGAAGCGGAAACCATACAAGAAAAAATTATTAAAAAAGCTAAAATGGCTTTATATATAGAGTTGTCCGTTAATTTGACCCAAAATGGTTGTCAATATATAATTTCTCAAAGACAAAAGGAGATTTTGTCTCCATTTTCTTAAGTAAATGAATATGATCTTTTTATTTATTGAAATGCAGCTAAATAACAAAAAATTTACCTTCATTTTCAACCAATCATGTTTGAATTGTGGCAAGTCATTATTGTTAGCCATGGCTTCATCACAGAAATATCTAAATGGTGCTCTACATTGTACATTGTACTTCTTACAAAAAGGCACCCAAATTTCAGCAAATTTGGTAGCTTCCACAAGAGCATAGAAGGTAAGAGGTGAACAACCATCATCAGAAACATAACAAGCTAACTTATTAGCTGGATAATCAAGTGCCAACAATGACAATACTGTATTCACTGTGATTATGGGTGGTTCTAGCACTGGATCTGCTGTTGTTACAAACATGTCCAATGCTGGAAGCTCAGAATCAGATACCCTTTTGGAAAAAAACAACAAATAAATAGCAAAATCAAACATTAAATATATGCAAAATCTCATCGATACTATGCCCTGCCTAATAAAATTAATATTAGTTTAAAGTTTAATTAGGAGTAAAAGATTTCAATGTGGGAAATAGAGTATCATATTCTATATAGTATATACCATACCGGGTCGATTGGCTAAACTGATCCGAGATAAGGATTAAAAGCGTTAAAGAACCGATGTTAAAATCCCGAAGAAAATATTATTATAATAATTACTCCCTCCGCTCCTCTATTTTGTCATTATTTGTACGCATCCCATGTCAACACACCATTGGAAGTTAAATTGAGATGACACAATTCTTATTTCAAGGTCAATATTTTATATTTTAAAAAATTAAAACATGCATTAAAATCTGGACGGTGATCCCGATTCAATGACCATTGATGTACCGACTACGTGAATGCATGCAATCGGTAAGTGCAGGGAATCAAAATTCAACAACTAATATACTAACATTTATAATTTGAAAACCAATATATACTATAAGGGTAAATTAAATAGATAAAATGCAATTAAGCATTGTTGGATTTGTAGTATTTTGATTTGAGGAGTCTAGCAAAGTATATGGAGATGTATAAACTTACCTAAGCAAGAGACGATTCAGGTAGGTTTTGGTGTGTGCAGGAGTCCATTTGGTGCTCATGGTGGTAATCCAAGTGATAGCAAACCATGACTCACATAGAAATGCAACAAGGCAAGGAAAATTGTGGTTATTGTGGGAAGAAACACGATAAACAAGAAGCAAGAGGAGAAGGAGCAATGTCAAAGAATCCATAACTCTTGAAAATGTGTGTTTAACCCATATTTTTTCATAGAGAGGGAGGGAAGTTTTGTTCTCCATTGAGCAAATCACTTAGGAAATTACTCAAGCCACAAATGTGTGTCCTTTTATTCTAGCCCACTTGTGCTTCATGCTTTGGAGGACATAAACATATATAAAGGCAAAAACAAAATCATGGTTGGTTGGCTGGCGTGGTCTTATGGACAATTGGGATTCTATGCATATTCCATGTATTCACTAGGTAGTGTTAGTTGTTTAATTAAGATTAGATTAGACGACTTGAAATTTTGAGTTCCAAAGAAAAATTAATTTATTGAGTTTAATTGTTTAAAGTCACTTTGAATGTGTGATTTTTTTTTTTTTGACAATTGAGAAGTTTAATTTAAGGTTGATATAAGATTAATTTCATTTGTTAAGATTTAAGAATTGAAGTTTTGAAAGAGGAGTGTTATTTGAACAACTAATTTGGTGACAATTTATTTGACAACCATAATTTATAAAGAAAAAAGTGGTATTGGCACGGAAACCATAACAATAGAGAGATAAAATAAAAAGTAATATGAGTATGAGAGAGAAAATTGTTGCAAAAATTGTCACTAAATAGATATTCAAATATCATTTCTCGTTTTGAAATCACTTATTAGTATTTTTTTTTTTAAGGAGCCTTATAAGTATCATGACACCCGTGATCTATATCTATATAGAGAATATTTTGAAAGGATCAATTTTATATGAATACATATTTGTAAAATATAATGTTTTTTTGCAATGATAAAAAATGGTTGCAAAGAAAATCTTATCCCACGAACGTGGCGCTGACATATATACTTGGACAAAACATACACGGGCAAGAGAGTTGTCTATATAATATGAATATGAATGACATTTATACATGGACAGACCAGAAAAAGAAAATAAATGATAAAATAAATTATAAATTAATGCAAGTTGCAAAATCCTTGCTTCCAATGAATTTCCATTGTTGGATGGGTAGGTAAGTATCTTTGGACAACAGCTTTTATCTCACTCTTGTGCATTGCTATACTTTAAGATATTTCCTAGTAGGATAAAGTTACTGTGTGTTACTGGTTGTTATTTATTCTCATATTTGCCAATCTTAAAGTTCTAATTAAGCACAAAAATTTTCTGAGCATGATTGGGTGATAAGTAAGAGTTGGTAATATTCTAATGCAAGCAGATTTCAGGGACATGTAGGACAAAACTGATCCATTTATAAGCCAATCTCAGAAATGGATCTTATCACTTGTGTGCCAAAAAAATAAAATAAATTATACACTGATTGCTGAGGAACATCAAGTGGCACTTAGGCCCACCACCCCTACTGTAGGCAAATGTTTCATTATTAGAAGAGTATTACTTTTCCCATTCTATAGGATTATCGCGTGTCCTGCGTTTTTTTAAAAATGTTTTTGAGGTTTCCGGATTTCATAATTCAGAATGGTGTTTTTCTTTGTTATAGAGTGAAAAATATAGTTACGGATTTTTCCGGATTTTGTAATCCGGAAACTTCAAAAATAGGGTGCGTTACATGTTGTTTTCAGATTACATAATTTGGAAACTCCATAAACACCCTTTTTCAAGGTAAAACAGTTCAAATTATATAATCCGAACTGTATCAGCACAAATCCTAAACATGTTTGTAACATGTATAGCCATTTTAGGGACAATATTAATCTTCCTAACTTTTATCCTTTTGTTTTGGGTCATTGTTACCTGTTCTTAGTCAAAAATCGGGTTTTCGGGCTACTTGATCGGATTGCTCTGAAACTTCCCCAAAAAATCAGAAAAAATTCAAGGACCATGACTCCCCTAAAAGGGACTTCTTACTTTTTAATCGTTCAGACCCATTTTTCATTCTTTTTAATTATTCATATTCTCAGAAAAATCCGAAAAAATTTGCACTAGTTTTATTTGATTTTTAGAATTTTTTGGTGGTATTTTTATGATTTTATTTGATAGGTTTTTAGCATTTTTTACTTAGTTTTTTTGTTGTTTTTAAAAGCAAAACTCAAAACTGCTGAAATGTGAGAGAGTCTGATGGCTGATTATACATAAGAATTGTCCGGATTATAAAATCCGAAATAGTAAACATGAATCCGAATTTTAAAATCCGGACTGCACAAGGGCATTTTTAGAAAAATACAAGGCGCGCGAGAATCCAATAGGATGAAAAATGTAATACTCTTATTAGAATGTGAAGCACTTGAGTGGGTGGTCCACTATAAACCCGTGCTTAAAAATTGTTCAAAACTTCGACCATAATAGACATTGTTTTTTGAAAGTAGAAATTTACTCTTCTCTTGTGCCAATTTGTTTTTGGTCGAACCAATATCGAGTTTCTATCTCAACTAAAAGGATGAAGATGATTGTCAATTTCTACTTCCGCAAAGCGCTGCCAAACATCATGTCATTAGAGTTTAAAGTAATAATTTTTAAGTAGTAGTCCATCGTGTTTCAAACAAAAAACGTAATAGTCCATTGTAAACCACTATTGAAATATTCCACTGTAGAACCAACTTTTATTTAGACAAAATTATAAAATTTACTTGATGTAATCTATTTTATTTTCAACCTAACCACATGTGTAATTATGTAATATCACACAAACATTATGTAGACTGTGAATCTCAAAATGTAACAATCCTCATTTTACAATTCTCATGACTTGCATGAATACCTTACTTTTATGAACAATAAGAACCAACATTTTAAATAACTTCACTGAAATTATCATGCAATGCAACAACCCAACAAAGACTATACCAAATTTTTATGCAATCTGTACTTTTTCTTGAGACCGATTATTCGATTTAGCAACCCATAACGCTATCAGTTTTTCCATGTTAATTTAGATTGTGACGAGCTCTCTGTTCCCATCTTTTTATGTGCTAGCAATGCTATCCCCTCCTGAATTACACTTGTCTGCTTTCTTTTGATACTGATATACAATCTTCTTAGACTCGAGCGCAGTCACGCTAACATGTTGCTGTTTTTTCAATGCTTCAGCTTCTCGTGCCTTTGGATCTTCTAAGAATTACTCTACAAAATTCTTTTCTATTTCTCCATTCAACTATAGATAAAGAAACAACTGTTGTAAAAGGAGTTCAATATGAAAAGCAGACATAGAAAAAGTAATTTGTGACATATTGTGGGATCAATGTGAAAGGCTGGAATCAACACTATCGCTCTTAACAACTCATGTTTAACCTCTGCATATAAACAATGATATAGTACGATACATTGAAGACAAATAATTGAATATGATCAATATGTAATGGTAAGTTTACATGAATACACAAAAAGAAAAGCCAACATCACTGACTTGAATATTGTAGATAAAGGAATCCCATGCTTTCCGGTCCCAAACAACCCTTTAAAAAATGGCAAATAACATGCAACCAAGTAAGCACTACAAAACACTTCTCCAGGCCCATATCCAAGCCCACTTCTAACACGTGTGGCCCATCCAAATAAGCTAGTAGCCAATGCTGTGAGTTGAACAAACAATATTGTTGTACTAGGTAAAAATATTGGAGACTCATTGAAACTAAACCTACCAGTATTAGATGATTGGTCTGATTTCTTTGTTATTTCAAAGACAGGTTCAGATATTCGTAATAACTTAAGTAAGATGGCTAAAAATCCAAAAAACCAAGCACTCATGGTTGTAATTCTCATCATCTTCTGATTATTCCACCATGTTTTAAATGACAGCCCTGTTTTTAAGCTCTCTGTTATAGTAGATGTATTGTAAGTCACAAACAAAGCAGCATGTATCCAAAGTTTCTGTATAAGTCATCATTTATACAACCGTTAGTGAAAAGAGCAGTAGATTAGTTATTTAATATAAGAAAATATACAAAGTTTTTGGTGATATAATAAAAAAAGATCAAGTAAGGGATACACTGTATGAAATAATAATAATAAAAAATGCACTTCTTGTATACATTTTTTTCTTTACTTTCTTCTTGCTATTTTAGTTAGCAAACTAGAATAGTGTAGACAATAGTAAAATATGTAGTATGTAATTATAATCTTGGGCTCAGATGCATGTAATATTCCAATGATAAATAGTTATGTTCAGTTTGAATTTGTTCTGAGTTCAAAATAGAGTTGGTAACATGTATATGTGATGTTATCAAATATCAAAGGTGCTAGTTCTATTTATGTTTTGTACTCACCTCAGGCAAAAAGTTGGAGTTAGTCAGAATACAATAGGCCGGTAGAGCAGCATAACAAATTTCAGGGATTGATCTTAAGGCCCAACTTAAGATCCAAAAATACCCAAGAGCCTCTCTAAATTGGAGCTTACCATAGAGAAAGCCCAAAAATGGATTGTACTTGCTGAGTAGAATATCAAACAACCCTGAGGCCCATCTTTTCTGTTGGATCATACTTACTATGTTATCTTGAGGTGAGCAACCCATAAAGGCCAATGGATCGGGTGAACACATTTCAGATCTCCATCCTCTTGTATGAATGTCCAACCCAGTAAGTATATCCTCTGACGTTGATCCATATACCCAACCCACCTAATATTTTCAAAAAAGATTAGAAGATTATATGTTTTTACCTAAGTTAATGCATTATTACATCAAAAAGTTAATCCATAGTATGAACATTTTAGATCATGTTAAAATATCTTATGGAAAGCTTACAAACGTCCATGAATTTTGTGGGATTATATTGAAGAAATTAAATAAGACATGTCTTTGGATATATTGTCTATGTTGCTCACCTGTTTGCCCCATGCAGTGCCGTATTCATATGTGCAACTAGCAACTTTTTTTGCAGCCTCAAGAGTGTTACAGAGGTTATCAATAGGAGTATATGTTTTCCCTTCAAAAGCATGCGTAGCTGATTCAATAAATCTCTTTGAAGTTCCAAATACCACTTCCATCTCTAAAAAATTTCAACAAAAGAAAATGTATCAAGTAAATAAGTTGATTATTTTGTCTAAACCTTCAATTTTTAAAGGACAAATGTTTTTACTATTCAATCTTGTCATGAGGTAAGTAAAGTGTGTTCATATATTATTTCGACTAAGAATCAAACTAGGATTTCTCAAATAATTTGACGATTTCTGAAGCACATTAACCATTTGCAGTCAACCACTTGGTTGATAAAATTGTAATTTAAATGCATGTAGTTATAATTTCTTGATTTGTTTTTATATAAAATTATTATGCAAAGATATCACATGATAAAAATAAGGGTTAAATATGCTTTTAGTCCCTATAAATATACCAACTTTTCGTTTTAGTCCCTCTAAAGTTTTTGTTCAACTTTTAGTCCCTATAAAATTTTCAATCACTATTTTTGTCCCTATTTTTAAGTTAGTTTTTATATTTTTAAATGAAATTGTGCAGAAATGTGTAGAATATTGTATAAAAAATTCTCAAAAAAATTTAGAATTTTTTAACAAAACACACATTAATTATAATTTTTTTAACCTTAAAAAATATAAAAATTCATATTAAATTCATGTTTTTTTAAAAAATTTTAATTTTTTTTTGGGAGGGAGTCTTATAATATTAAGAATTTTTCTGCAAAATTTCATTCAAAAATATGAGTACTACATATGAGTTTACTTTAAAGGAGGGACCAAAAGTGAAGATGAAATTTTTTTAAGGGACTAAAAGTTGAAGAAATTTTTTAGAGGGATTGAAACAAAAAGTTGACATATTTACCGGGACCAAAAACATATTTAAACCTTAAAAATAACATCCCAACTATGCTGATATCACAAAACTATCACCTATCATTTACAATTAAGATTCTAATAAAATTATTAAAAAAGATAAATAAACAAAGAAAAACGTCGTTTATTTTCTTGAAATTAAGAATTTCTAATATTTTCAAACTAATTTTTAACCATATGTAGTATTTTTTTTATATATGGAATCATATGGAGTACTTAGAAATAACAAATTTCGGAATCATCTCTATTGTAGTAATTTTTCTTTTCAAATGCGCACACACACGTGGAAAAAAGAACAATAAAGATAACAAAGAATACTTCTAGAATAATAAATAATAACTATACATGTAGTTAATATAAATTACCGTTGGCAACATCATCACTCTTCTTTCTATTTTGAATGTCATGATCAGGACAAAGGCCGTAAATTACTTTTCTTCTATGGAAGCAATTTGTTCCTGCGTATAGCATCCCTTGAAGTCCTCCAAACCCTCCCCCCACGTACTATATTGGACAAAATAATTTAAAAAGTTATTCCAAAAAAAAGTTTTTTTATAGACTAACATGCACAATTTATTAATGTTTACAACTTCATGCAAAAGTATATTACATTGACTTGGTGGTTAGGTGAATGAGTTAAGAAGTGAATTGATAAAGAGACTGATGATTCGACACTCACCTCAATGTAAACACTAGTAGTAATATTGACGTATGTTGTTTCAAAACAAGAAAACTTCACTTACCACAAACAATGCCACGAGCTGATTTCCAAAAGGATCGTCTTTTAGCCCATCATAGAATTGTTGGGGACATTGAACAAATGCAACTTCCTTTTCCCCTTTTGAATCTAACAAAATGCACAAGGCGTGTAGAGCAATCTTAGGATTGTTCACATGCATGTCACAATCTAAGTTCAAGATGAATGGAGCATTTGTCATCAATCCAGAGACTCTTGTCTGTTCAATATATAAATGATGGAATTTCAGATTGAAAGATTAAAAGCATTAGTTTTATACTCTTTTAATCACAAGAGATATACTTAGAAGTTAGATGTTGATATGCAATATTTCAATATGAATTTAAATAATTATATTTATATATTGTGTGTAAATAAAATATATTTTTAATCAATTGTAACAACCAGATTATAAAAAGCATATAGGGTTTTGCTAGAAGCCATTCATGAAGGTGTCTTTTAGCAACCCACACCTCAAGGTGTGATTTCCACTTTTTAGTTATAACTTTGCTAAAAGACACCTTCATAAAAATTAGTTGGTGTCTTTAACAAATGCTCATAGAATAACTTGCTAAAAGACACCTTCATAAAATGTGTCTTCTAGCAAAACTCATATATATATATATATATATATATATATATATATATAT
>Ga0228710_1001336_pt1 | contig 36668 bp, 7 predicted proteins | sample MedpolnodulmetaG_FD_177995 | JGI IMG/M metagenome (GOLD analysis project Ga0228710, IMG submission 177995) | Root nodule microbial communities from Medicago polymorpha collected in Santa Monica, California, United States - pink nodules | ecosystem: Host-associated > Plants > Roots > Nodule...
CCTCTCTCGAGGTGCAGTGAGTGTGTTCCTCTAGCAACCACACCTATTCTCATGGTTGATTGCTATTAGAATCCTTGAAGAACGAAACTTTATATGTCTCAAGGTTTGCTAGACTATTCTCATGTTTCGCAACCCTTGTCTGAACTCACTTGTTCCAATATCAAAGCTCCGTTTTCGCATTATGAATTGATATTTGAGATGATGAATTAACAAATACTAACCCTCCGCTTTCGCATTATGAGTTTGGCATTTGTTAATTCATTATAAAAATGGTGAATTAGATTAGAAAGTATATTTATATAAAATTAGGGTTTATGGCTTAGTTTGATTAGGATTACGTCATTAGACTTATCCAACAATCACAAGACAAGAAAGGTCTACTCACTCTTGATCATCGTAGCCATAGAAGAGGAGAAGAAGAACATAAAATAAATAACAAGAAAGTAAAAGAAGAACTTTTATTAAGAAAGACAATTGTCACTATTGAATTCCAAGAACAAAAAATTATTTGTTGTGATAACTAGCTACTTTATTTATAGTTTACAATGACTTAAGCCCTAAGAAATATAACAATAGAATGTTCCACAAGAAACTATGGGCTTTTAGGTCAGAAGTAAACTAATAGGTAGCTTGTTCGGGAAGCAAAAGCAGCAAAAGAGCACTCTGAAGGTTGGCACGGCCGTGCTGCTGGTGGCACGGGTCGTGCCATGTCTCTGACTTTGGGGAGTGACATATTTTTGTCCCATATTTCGTATTTTCATCCTGAATCAGCTCCTAATCCTCTTTCTTTTACTCCAAGACTAAATCTTTACACATTTGTTCCTGAAATATAATAATTTGCAATTGAAGTAAAATAATTCTAAAAGAAAATAATATTTAAATAAAACTAAATCAAATCTAAATAAAATAGACTCAAATAACATATTAAAAACACTAATTTATTGACTCATCATCTATCATAGGCCGTTTTTCTTGGCCTGACCTGACCTATTTAAAAGCCTGGACTGACCTGAAAGCCTACTTCCAGACCTACTTTACATTAAGGCCATCAAATAGTTATTTGGCCTACTAAATAGGCTAATCAAGTCTTAAAGCCTACTTAAAAGCCTATTTCAGTACAAGTAAATTTTAACTAGATTAAAGCCTATTTAAAAGCCTATCACAACAAAAGCCTATTAAGGGACTAATAGATAGAGAAAAAGGTGTTTATATTTTTAATGTATGCAATTATTTTAATATAAAAAACATTTTTTAATAAATAGCTATTAATAGGCCGGCCTATTAGCCTAGGCCTATCTACTAAACAGGCCAGGCCAAAACAGGCCAAGCCGTAGGCTCCTGTAGGCCGATCATTAATCATTGATCACTCATCTTGTCTTGTTACTTAGTTGACTCTCTGCATGTGCTTTGTAAAACATAGATAGATACTCAGTCCCACATCGACTACATTGCAAGCTCACAAAGCCAAACTATAATATAAATAAGTGAACAACATGAGGCAAAAGTAGAACAATCTCTTTGTACTTCATCAAATGCACTGCACATTGTGGGTCATTCACGTTGTGCATCAAGTGTACTACACTAGTTTAAAGTTTTTGGATATGCTTGTGTTTTGGACTAAAAAAAAAATAGTATATGTTTGGTGTGACACTTGCCAGACGAGGACCTTAACAGCTCCGCCCTTGAACATAGGAGAAGATGTTTAATCTAATACCATATTACTTTGATATCATAGAAGAATCGTTGCTGAATAATCTCATCTCATTGATGAGTGAATACAAAAAATACAATGAAGTGGTTTTTATAGAATAGCAAACCCCAGATGAGGATTTCTTCTTTTTCTTTTAAAAGAAAAAACTCCAGACGAGGATAAGAAGCAAGCTAACCAACTTGAATGATTTATCCTCTGTAACAAACTAAATGTAATTGAAATCAATTAAAGAACCTAAACAATCCTCTAAAAAAAAAAACTAAACAATAGTAATAGAACGGTTGACTAAGTCTAACTCTAATAAAGATCATGATATATTTGGGGATAGAATAGAAAAACTCACATAATCGTTCGAGATGAAACACACAACAAAAGTATTGCAGTGCTGATTTTATCCATCGATTTGTTGATTTAAATAAATTACCATTACTATAAAAAAGCAAGATAAAATAATTGCAGATTTCTTCAAGATGAGACAATATAATGCCAATGTGCAATCATGTAGTGAAAAACACTCCATGCGCATTTGGAGATAATAATGCATCTAAACCCACAAACGTGACACATGCAAACAAATAGTAAGTACAGTTGAACCATGTTACTACTAATCAAGGACATTCTAATATTCCCATAATTCATAGATTAATCCAATACACGTCTCAAGAAATGTGTATAATATCACGAGAAATAATTAATTGAATATAACTCCAAATCAAAAACATTTAATATCATTTCACTTTTAAACTTTATCATCCATATATGTGTTCAAATGTATTTTATTTACGTTCGTGTCTGCACCCTCCATTGATAATTATAAGCAAATTTTATTTTTTAGTTTCATTTAATTAATGATGTATGTGGTCCACATACATTAATTGAATGAACCTAAAAAATAAAATTTGCTTATAATTAAAAGGCTAAATACTTCTCCGGGTCCTTTATGTTTCATGTTTGTTTTAGATAGATCCTTTAAATTTCTAAGGTTTCAGATAGATCATTTAAGTTTCGAGTCTGTTTCGGATAGATCCTTTAAGTTTATAAGATTTCAGATAGGTCCTTTAAGTTCGAGTGTGTTTCAGATATATCATTTCTATCAATCTCCGTTAAACTAAAGTTAAAGAACTGCTTTTAGACAAACAATTAAATTAAAAGACGGTTGGATTGATTAAGCCAAAAATTAACTCACAAGCCTGCAAGCTCATTATCCCTCAAAAAAGAAAAAGAAAAGGAAAAAAAGAGAAGCTCAGTATAAAATTGATGGATAAGCTAGCGCAGGGATAACATGACAGCAAATTATAATCTTCACTTACGCTTCAAGGGAGAAACTGTGTCCCACCTTCCATTTTTTCGGTTCAATCCCTTCCTTTTCTTTACGGTTAAACAATTTAAGTGCTTGTAAGGACAAATTAAGATGCTATAAAGTGAAAGTGGTAACTAGATAGTAGATACGATATCTTTGCCATTAACAGGGACGTCATTTATCAAACTAAAATATTTAGCGTGCAATTGATAGCTAAAGTTAAGTAAATTAAGAATATTTGCATGTCTTTTTTTATACAATATTCATAAAGTAGTTATCTTTTAAATAATAAACATGATTTCTCATTTAAAATTGAATGTAAGTAAGATAAGAGAAGCGTGAAGAGGTAGAAGTTAAGAAGGTGTGGAAGTGACGCGCTAGCTAAGAAGAGATAGTGAAGTGATGAAACATCATTATCAAATTCCAATGGGACCAACATCCAAGAAAAACAGACAGACAGACAGACCTATTGTGTTGAGTTGAGACTTAAGACAGATAGCCAGCCTCATTGGGTTTTCCGCAGCTTTTTTTTTAATTTAATAATTACAATTTACAATTCCCCTCTTGTCGTTGCTTCTTTCACTTGTCTGTCTTCAAAGCTTCAACAACAACAACACAATCATCATGCTCTTTTCTGAATGAATCTGTGACACTGCTTCTTTTTTTTGTTCCCAGCTCGTACTATAGGAACCACACAACAACCGTTTTTGTAGCTATTGAAACAAACTTACTAGATGACAACTTTTTTATGTTTATCCACCAACAATTCCTTACTAGGATCTACCATGTTCATCATTTTTACTTTCGGTGTTGTCCCATCTTTTACTCCTTCTTCTACCTACAATGCCATTCCTTCTTCACATCCTCGATAGACATTATCTTGTATGGGTTGAAGAATGTGGGTTTCCAAGTTTCTTGAGATCTTGGAATCTTGTCCTTGATTCTTTTCAACATTTTACTGTTTTTTCAAAACATCTTTGGTGGTCAAAATGCAATCAGGTGAGTTTTACTTTGCTTTACCCTTTTTCTTTTTCATCAAAATGTACCAAATTTGTGATTTGGATTGCAATGCTATCTGTGTTTGTGTTATTCTCTAGAATCAATTTGCTTTTCACTGAGTCACTATGCATTAGGCAAAATATAAATTCTTAATATAGTATCATAGCTTGTCCATTGCATTCGGTTGAGGGGGGGGTTGTCTTCCCTTTTTCCTGTTTATTGTACGTAGTATTACCGTGTGATGAATGAAAGTTTTTCATACACCAACAATGAATATTTTGGGATATGACAACAACAAAATGTAGACTAAATTGAGTAAGAAAACATCAGGATTGAAATGGAGCAAAATGTAGACCTACATTAGGTCACTTAGTATCATGTACTAGATTTTAATTGAGTAATAAGATCAGTTCATAGACTAACAAAATAAAATTGGTTTATTCTTTCCCATTAGTTGAGTACAGTACTGTTTTGTATCAAAAGGAATGGATTTTTTTTTTTATTGTTGGTATTCAAGTGTGAATGGTATTCCTACATTGACTATGATTGAGTTTGATAATGGATATGTTTTTTCAAACTGGGCATTTATCCAAGTCCCACGTTAAGTAGTGTGAAGAGTGATTATAAATATTGTGAGTTTTCTTCAGCACAATAACTTTAGTCTTTTGGATGTGCTTTGGCTAGTTGTGTGTCACGAGAGAGTGCAATTTTGTCCATGCAAAAATTATATCAGAAACCTTGCAATTTTCTCCTTGTAAAAATTACATGTTGAGTAATAAAATATTTTGTTGAGAAATTGTAGATGTAGGTATGAAGTGTTGAATCACAACCAATTCGTGAGTTGTATTTTTGTTTCTTTTGTGGGTGTCCTTACGCTCATGTAGAAATTTCCTTCTGTTGCTCCTAGACGATGCTCTTCTGGACTCTCCAAATTGGATGGAAATGTGTGTGTTGAGCAACATATAAGTGAGGTGGACCCATATACCGAATGCCTTAAGGTTTTGTGTGAAGATGTGGTGTCCAAGTCACTTCTGTGGTTGCTCTCGGCTCAATGCGATGATCACCCGAGCCCCCTCATGACCCAACAGTAGTATGGTAGCAAGTTTATTACACAACTATGTATCACCGAAACACCTTTTTTCTTCCTCCCTTTTGCATTTACGGATGAAGGTTTTGGGTTAAGGTATGGTGCCCAATTCACACGTGTGGTTGCTTAAAGCCACTGTGATGATCCCCCGGTGTTTTTAGGCTCTCCTCATGGCTCATGACCCAAAAAGTATCAGAGCCCTTGTCGGCTTGGTGGAGGAGTGCGATTCTGGTGTTTGCATCTAGTATAGTGATTTGAGATATTCACACTTGTGGAAGAGTTTATTGGTATTCAAGTTTCTCCAGGACTCCCCAAGACTATTGGTAAGAGGGGATAAATTCAACCAACAGAACATAGGGGAGAATGTATACCAGGGTTATCTGAAGTAAAAAATGTATCTACAACCTTAACATTTTAGTTCCTCCAACTTGTGAGGAATAAAGATGAAAGATATCTTATTCTTTATCTCACTCTAAATATGTGTGTGTAATTATGTATGTACTATGTTCCATGTAAATATTGTATTAGAGAAAATGTATTCATCACTCTGGCACCTCAAGACTCAAGCTGAATGATTAGTATTAATAGTCAGTGTTCCCAAATATAGTCTTTCTTTTTATTGTGTATTTGGGACATGAAACAGTGCTAATAGGATTTAGAGATATAGACTGTATTGCTTTAAGAAAATGCTCAATTATTTACTTAATCGCGACATATTTATATATAAAGACTCATCTAATGCACGGCCTTTATAATCACATGAATCAGGTTTTTTGCAAAATGGAATGGATTCATCGCCTGGAAAAAGTCAGGATGGAAGTTTCAGGAAGTCTAGCTCTGGTTTGTACTAATGTCCTCCTCCCTCCCTCCCCCACAAGAACAATATTTGCTGATAAATAGTTGTAACTAATTTTTATTTTTATGAATATATATTATATAACATAGTTTTCTTATATGCCAGTTATTTCTGCTAGTACCGTCTCTGGGGCGTCAGGGTTGAGCAAATTTGTTCCCATTTCAAGAAGAGCGTTAAAGGGACTCAAGGAATATGGAAGAAAACTGGTTGAGCTTGAGTTATTCACACAATATCTTGAGGAATGGGTCATGGAGAATCTAAATAGTGATTCAGTAGATGGGATGCATGGTTTTAGTTCTCTCTTCACGATTGGTGAGATGCGCAAGCTAGATATGGCGTTGGAGGGGGTTCCATTTCAGCAACTTGTCCGTATGCCCATATTCTCTGAGGTTTCTGAAGAGCTTATAGAAGAGCAGTATCTAGCTGTAGAGGATTTCCTTCATGCGGTTATCATTGGTCTCTGGCGTACTTTTTGGCATAAAAATGGACCGCTACCGTTATGTGTCTCATGTCCCTCTTATCCTGGTTCAAAGTTCAATAGTGTTGAAAAAGCAATATCAAGGGGCAGGCTAAGGGAAATGCGTGGTTTAGGTTTGATATCAAAAACATCTACTGATTCAAAAATTAAATGGGATCAAGTGGTTGAGTTTGCCATATTCAAGCCAGAATTATTGTTGGACAATGCTTTGAGAGTATCAGCCAACACTATTTGTGAAGCTCTCTTTTACGGTTTTCATGTTCTTGTTTCTCGGAGTTTGAGCAAGATTAGTTCCGTCAACAGTGATTCTGTTTTCCTTTTAGTTCTTGATTCTAAGTCTGGAGTGGTGATAAAGTTCAGTGGTGACCTTGGAAAACTTGATTTATCAAACTCAAGCAATCCGTATCTTTCTGTTGCTGAATGGATCAAAACTTATGCCGAAATTTGCATCACCCCGGCTGAACCAATATGGAACCAATTAGGAAATCCAAACTGGGGAGATATAGGAGCTCTGCAGATACTATTGGCAACATTCTACTCCATTGCTCAATGGAATGGACCACCAAGAAAATCAGTCGCCACATTGATCTCAGATCATAGCTTTCGCCTTCAGAAGCGCCGGACAGAATGCTGCATAATCGAAACTGAAAATGCACTTGTGCCTTATTATGATCATCAAGATGGAGAGATTGTTGAAGTTGATCAAAATGATTTATTTTCCAACAACCGACCCTCACGCCTAAAGCTTAAACACGGTGACATAGTAGTCTTGGATGATCCACAACAAGGACAGAGAAGTTTCCAAATTCATGAATATCTGGTACGGGGGAACTATTATCTGTATAGTGCTATATGTTTAGATCACCCCTTGGCGTTACTTTCTTTATATGTCGGCGCACATACATCTAGACTCGAGCCCTCTTGGGAGGATATGAGCCTTTGGTATCAAGTACAACGCCAAACAAAAGTTCTAAACATTTTGAGGAATCAAGGAATCTTGAGCAAATATTTACCCGAAATTGTTGCCTCTGGTAGGATTGTACATTCCGGTTATTGTAACAAAGAAAGTCCAGGAGGAAAATGTGATCATCCATGGTGTGGAACACCAATACTAGTAACATCTCCAGTAGGCGAGCCATTATCATCTGTAGTTTCTAATGAAGGAACATTTTCTGCCGACGGAGCAATGCGCTTGTGCCGAGACTGTCTGGTTGCTCTAAGAAGTGCAGCTATAGCTAATGTCCAACACGGTGATATTTGTCCGGAAAACATAATACGCGTTGTCGAAAAACAAGGCAATATTAGAAACCACCACAATCAAGCAATGTATGTCCCAATATCTTGGGGCCGTGCAGTCTTGGAAGATAGAGACAGCCCTGCTATAAATTTACAATTCTCATCATCTCATGCACTTCAGCATGGGAAGCTTTGTCCTTCATCTGATGCCGAAAGCATTGTCTATATCGTTTATTTTATTACCGGAGGGACTATGAGTCAACAAGATTCTATCGAGTCTGCTTTACAATGGAGAGAGAATAGTTGGGCGAAGCGTTCAATTCAACAACATCTTGGTCAGGTTTCTGCTCTATTGAAAGGTTTTGCGGATTATGTGGATAGTCTTTGTGGAACTCCATATCCTGTTGATTATGATATTTGGTTAACAAGGTTGAATAAGGCAGTGGAAGGTTCAGCTGATAAAGGTAAAATGATTGAAGAAGTAGCGATAACATTGAGATTAGAGGATGCTGCTGAATCTTCAGGAGCTTCTGGTCCTTAACTTGTTTTTGTAAATTGCAATGGTGAATTCATTTGCATATTTTGTTTTTAGGACTTCAGGTTCTTTAGTACTATTGTTTTGGGATCGTCTTCGGCAACGACAAGGTATAATTTTGAGTGTTTTATGGATTTTTTTTACACGATTATTATACTTTAACGACTAAATTCACACTTGTTTCAAGAATTGGCTATTTCTAAAACTTGGTACCATCCATTTCCTTTGACTGATGTTGTGATGAAATGTTATGGTTTATAAACATCAAACAGAAATCTTCTTTAGCAATAGTTACTGCTTTATTTTTTAGCATGTTAATGACTAGTATAAATATCCTCTAAATTGGGTAAGGGCACGTGACTTGTATAATTTTGGGTCCATTCATGGCCACACTACATATGAATTATCATTTCATATAAAACATACAGTGCGCTCTTATTATTAATATTTTGTTTTCAAGTATGACAATAACAAGCATTAGGAGAATATAATGAGACATGTGGGAACAAAAATGTATATAAATTATTTATTAAAAAATACACAAATTTTGAAAAATTCATTGGGAATTTAGAGCTTCTCCACTTGCACACAGCCAATATTGAACAGTGACTTCTTTCACTTGGCACTGGTTAGTTAGTCAACCACCAGTAGTCAACCATGCCTATATTCAAATTTTATCAACTAGTAACTGATTACGAGTTAACTAGTTATTCGTGGCTCATTGTCAACGGGGATTAATCACTTGATTTAAGGGAATACTATAATTTTTGCCTTCTGTTTTAATTTTTTGACTTTTCTTTTCTAAAGAGTACCTTTCCCATCATTATATTTTCTTTTCCCATCTCTTTCATCTTTGAGAATGTGATTTTTTTTTACTGTAAATAAAGAAAGAAACAAATCCTGTAAACAAATAATTGAAACAAAAAATCATATTGTCATTGGGATGGAATTTGTGATCAATAATTGTGACAATTCATACGGGGTCATAAATTATTTTTCTTAAAGGAAATTAATTTTTTTCGCCACTTAATATCGAACAATGTTTGACATAACTAGGAAATTCAAATAAAATGTTTATATCAAGATAAATTCAATTTCCACATAGAAAAGAGAAGGCTGTCCACAAGTTATAGATTAACCTCCTGATTAGGGTTTGAACCCTGACTCCTTTGATTATGATTGTTATTAGCCTCTTCATTAAATTGTGAGATTATAATGTGATAAAGTGCTCATCCACAAAAGATATGGTTTATAAGAATGAGTTATGTCCAATATAAAAATATAATATAATATTAGAGTTTATCGATCAGACTCATCCACAATTTATATCTATGCATAACACGTTAAGCCTAATTAATAGTGTTCGATGTGGGGGAGTGTATCAAAAAGTATTTAAGTTCACCGATTTTGTAATCATTTATGTCTAATATAAAAAGAAAATGCTAAGATATAGTGTCTGTTTGGAAAAACGTTACCCTCACCAAACGTGCATTTGCACAGTAATCAAAACAAATTTGCCTTGATTCTAAGAAGCTAATATTCCTAGCTTCACTACAAACGTAGATTGCCACTGTGATTTTGGTCGAACGTGGAATTTCCACCGCCAAAGCAAACAAATACATACACGTTTAGGGCACATGTTATTGTATAAAAAAATAGAAATTCAACCAATTTATTTCTTAAAAAATGTAGATATTTTTTAAAAAATAAAATAAATACTAGTCATTTGTGGAATCCTTAGCGTACGCTCTTATGACACACTTATAGCAAGATCCAAAGTAAAAACCTTCTATTTAATTGGGCATACTTTCAATCATATTTCAAACAAATGGTTACCAAGGAAAGAGTTAGGCTTCACAATGTGGCGACGATATTTAATGTTCGATACCGTCTCAAATGATTACCTTTAATGGATAAAATCCAACAACAACAACAATCAAGTCTCATCCCACTGGATGAAAACTAAGAGAAATCAAAATAAAATATTGAAACAAAAAATTATCCAAAATTTTGTCAAAAACTATTTGCAAGTTATTGTTAACTAACACAACAGTCGCAACATTACAATATTTATGAGCCGAATCAGCTTAACTCTAGCAACTTCTATATTTTCCAACCCAAAAAAACAAGCTAACTAATTATAAACTATTAAGTTCTAAATATTCATGGGTCTGTAAAATCTATACATATTATTATCGGTGACATTTGTAGCAACAGTGTTACCTATGGCTTTGTTGCAGCAACACACTTGGTTGCTTTGAAACCCTAGACCATAACAAAGACACAAACCGTGATTAGTAGTAACCTTTGTTTCTTGTTGCTCATCACCTTGTAGTGGTTGCAATTTCAATTTTTCATCGTTAACTTGAGGATGTGAGGATGGAAGACCAATGGAAAGGTCCAAATTAAGTTGATGATGACATGCTTCCTCGGAGCTAACACCGCTACTGTTATTTGAATTTGAATCTTCACAGACCAACTTGGTTCCATTAATCTTTGCATTGGCATAGCCACTCACTAACTGAAAATTGTTTTTGTTGCTGTTGCTGCTAATAATGCTAATATCATCGATGATCATATTCTTGATGTTGCTTGTGGGAATTTGAGATATTGACACTGCAGCATTAGCTGGTGGAATTATGGTGGTGGATGCCGTTGAGTCGTTAAGTGGCCGATGAGTCTGAGGGTCGACTCCACGGCTGTAGAGTTTTCGCTTGATGTGAGTGTTCCAGTAATTCTTGATCTCATTATCTGTTCTTCCTGGTAATCTAGCAGCTATTAACGACCATCTGCAAAATCATAAATTAAGTGCTTGAGTTAGGAATTTAGGTCACACGAAAGAATTTAACAGAGAGGTAGAGAGTTCAAACTCTTACTACCAACATAAGAAGATATCGACAACTAATATTTGTTTCTTAAAAAAAGGGTGTAACAAGAGAGAAAAACGTTGTTTTGAAAAATTGTGAGTAGTTTATTCAACAAAAAATACCAATAAGCTACATGAATAAATTTTCAAATGGTATTCACAAATTAATTTTACATCATTTGCAAATTTACTTACCTAACTAATTTTTTTAAGGGCAACCGGGCAACGAAAAAAAACATACGGGAATTAATCATGAGATGATGAATTGATGAACAAATATAAATTAGTTGTTTAACATTGAGAATATTTTAATGTAAGTTTTTTTTTTGTGAAAGAATTATAATGTAAGTTTATATCACTTGGAAAGATCAACATATCGATCATATATATAAATTAAATGTGTATTTTCACTGTATATGTTGTGATACTAAACAAATTATAAATGGAGGGGATATTATATATATGTTGTGTTCATACTTGTTTCCAAGTAAGCTGTGGAGGTTAATGATAAGATCATCTTCTTGTTCAGTGAAGTTTCCTCTCTTGAGATCAGGTCTGAGGTAATTTATCCATCTCAATCTGCAACTCTTGCCACATCTTAGCAAGCCTGTAATGATCACAACCATATATATATTGATTTAAAATCCTATATATCTATAAGAAATGGAATTGAGTGTACATTTAATTAATTTTTTGTATATATATATATATATATATATATATATATATATATATATATAGGTGGGAAATCAATTAACATAGAGTATGTTATATACCAGCAGCTTTTGGAAGAGACCTCCAACAGCCTTCCCCATGAAGCTTGATGTAGTTAATGAGACGTTCATCTTCTTCTTTTGTCCAAGCACCTTTGTTTGTGTGCTCTTTCTCACAACAAGGAGATCTGCCCATAGTGGCTAAGAGAGAGAGAGAGATGAGAATGTGTGGAAGATTGAAGAAAGTAATGAAATTATATTGATGAGAGATAAGAGGGCAGAAGGAATATAAATGGAAGGTAGTGGTGATAAGGAGGTGCAATTGACTCGGGGATCTTCTTTTTCTGAGAAAATAGAAGTAATGTAAAGAGAGAGTATTTGACCAAGTTGGTGAGAAACACGAGTGGTTACAATTCACTTATTTAAGTGCTCCATTTGGTAGGTAGCTACCTCTACTTTTATTTACATCTTTTTCCAACCTCTTCTTCCACCTCACCCTCTCTATTACTACTTCTTTTATTCATATCCCTTAACATGTGCAAACTCCACCTATTAAGATTTATAATTTCTTTACTTCAATTTTTTATTTTATTTTATAATTTCTTGTAAGAAAAAAGATTTATAATTTACAAATACTTGTTAAATTGTCCTAGCTTAAATTGTAAAAAGTTGTGCGAATATTTGATGTATTGAGCACAAATTTAAACATGTAATATCTCTCCTATGTATAATGTATTTAATGTATATGAATTTAACCGGTAAACTCTTTAAAGTAAGTGACAAATAAAAAGTAATTATTTTTCCTAAAAAAAAAAGTAATTATTTAATTACTTATTTGAATTTAATTTCTCCCACCAATAGTATAATTCTTTTAGGATAAATAACATTTTGTATCTCTATACCATCGATGTAATTTAACATTATTGTTCTTGTATTTTGTTTAAATTATGTTAAATAGGTCATCTAATATGGAACGAAGTGAGTTCGTTGAAAGACCTTGTGATAGTGAAAAGTAAAAAACTAACAAGTGTAAATTCACCCAAAACAGAGTGCAGCTTCACACAAAACGCACGTTTGATGCCTGTTGTGATTTTTTACCGCCAAACCAAACATTCATACGTTTCTGACCAAACGTTAATTTCAATACTTCCCATATTTTGTTTCCTTATAAGGATTTCTAGAAGCATGTTTCAACTAACTCCACTTTACTCTTGTCCATTCATGTCGATATGAGTAACTAACGTCCCCACCAATACCATCCATGGTTGATATTAGTGGGGCTTCATCAATATATCGATAATTGTTATTTTCTGTCAATTGTTTCACCTACTAGCCAAATTTATTTATAATCAAATGAATTGAATACAAGTACCAAATTTTGAGCTTGCCTTAACGGTAACAGTTTGGCTAATTAATACCCGATCAGCCTTATTTTTTAAGAGGAAAAATTTGGTAGATTCAAATATAAACAAAATTATCAAATTCAACTTTTTTTTTTAAGAACAAAAAACAAATTCAACTTTATTTAATCTCATTATTTTAAAAAATACTCATATTTTTTTTGGGGGGAAAACATACTCATATTTAATTCCACTATCTCCTAGTATGAGTGTAGAGGAATGTTAGGGACACTCTATTTTAAACACCTTCTTTAACACCCACTCTCCTATTGCATGAAATTAATGTATGTTCCATCATTTTAAGTGGAACCCATTTCCAAAGTGTGAGACCCACCTTGATTTAAACCTCTTTGGGGGATTAAAATAATGAGATTAAACCTTTATGTCAAAGCAATAGTATAATACGATGATTATTGGTACAATCCCAAATAAAAAAAAAATTGACACATACACAATTAACAAAAATTAAAAGAAAAAACTAAATTATTTTTCTATTATTATATTTTTATTTTTGCTTGGGAAAAATATTTTTTATTTGAGGTTTTTGTACCCATGTAAAACTTGTTCTCTTTACACCGAACTTCTTACCATAAAATAGTAAAATATGGTTACAAATATTTTGCATTGATCAACAATGATATTGCAAAATGGCATTCCTTATTCCCATCACTAAAAAAAAATGCTATCAATATTTGATCTGATAGTTGCAAAGATATCTCTCAATTAAAGAAAACGAAGTATATACTATAGTTCTATAATATATTCCTCCAAAAATAGTTCTATATATGGTATAATAAAGCAATAATTTGATTTCCTTTTTGAGTGGTATTATTATGATCATGTCTTCATGTTGGAGTATGTTTTGAGTAAATGTCCCGTTAAAAAAGATCGTTTGCAATAAGATTATTGTTGTTGTAGTAGGTCAAACAACACTCGATCCTTTATTTATCTAATCACATCATTATTGATAATATTTGTCATTTTCAAACTCAACTAACCTCTCTTTCGAATCCAACAGTACTTATGCAAAATTATGAGCCGGCCTATCAATTCTTAATTTTTTTATGGACATGGTTGGTAAGGCTCACCTTCCCACCTTAGTCTTTTGTTGCTTCTAGAAACACAAGAAGAAAATCATAATAAAATAAGGTAAAGAATCTTCAGGGTTGGTGACCCACCTCTCTCCCACCTCATCTATTGGAATGAGCTGTGCCAAAGGGCAACATTATTTTGTTTGCTCACCTCATTTCACACTCCATTCTACAGTAAATTACTCATGCTTTTCAATTAGGTCTTCCTCATTTATTATTAATTTCATAAAATATTTTATCTTGATTATGTTAGAGTATTTTGACTGTGACCATGAACCTTGTCACCTCTAATCAGATATTCTGTTATGGGTCCACATGAAGATTAGTACTTAGATTAGGAACACCCATAAAAGTGATCAACCAATATAATTTGCAACTGTTCAACGGCATGTTCTATAAATTCAATAATTGTAAAATGATTCAACGGACATCATAATTCGTTGACGTATTCTTACACGTTGACAAACCAATCCTATTTTTGGCTTTATATAATTGAATTTGAATTAAGTTCCTAATTCAAACAACCAATTCATTCTTAGTAGTATGTCGTAGCAAAATCTTTTTAACCACCGAATTAGATATGTGGAATAGGGATGCAGATTTCCTACTGTAACAGCAGGATGCTGTAAGGCGTGTGAGCCGTTCGATCAAAGATAAGTGACTGAAATTAAATTGTGTGGAAACTAGCAGAACAAATCTGAACTGTTGGATCAATGTTTTATGGCTGAGATTGACTACTGCGTGAAGCAGTTACAGCAGGGGATCTAGGTCCGTGGAATAGAATATTTTATGCCATCAAATTATAGTTTGTTACATTTTTTTCCGTATAAATAATGAATTTTTCAAAAATAAAATAACTACCTTTTTTAATAGAGAAGGAGCCAACTTTATTAACTCAAAAGCTGGGAACAACACCAGCATCATCCAAATTTACAAGAGATTACAAATAAGGGGAGCATAATAGAGAGTCTGTTTTAAAAAATGATGTCCTTGATACCTATATCACGAGCAAGATGCCAATACTAGAACTCACTTTGTAGTAAAAATCCTCATTGAAACCTTTCATTTTGATCTCACAAGATACTACCACAAGCCGAGGAACCAGTAATAGCATAATGATTAATGAGCATCATCAACATTCACTTTGACGTCCTTCGAAGAAAAAAAACATTCATTTTGAGGTCGGCTACAGGAATTTTCAACTACAGAAAAATATTGACATGTTTTGGTTTCTATAAAAAATTTCAACATGTAATTTTAGTCCATGTTAAATTAAAATTTGTTTAATTATGCTTATATTTTTAATTTTTTGATTAGTCCATGTAATTTCATTATAAAAAGTCATCCGCAAAAAAGTTATCTCAAAATTTGATTTTTAGGTAAAAAATTTCATTAGTTTTTTCGTTCAAAATTTGACATTTAAAAAAGCACATATTTAATTCATTACATGTTTAAAAATTCTAAATTTTTAAAAAGAGTTTCTTATAATATATTTTTTTAGGAATTTTTATAATGTTCTTAAAATGTCTATAAAAAATCATTCAAAGATTAAAGTATAATCAAACAAATTTCAATTTAACAAGGACTAAAACTTATCACTTTTTTTTTATGACGACAAAAAACAAAATTTATTATATTTATAGAGACTAAATACTTATTTTACCGTTATAAATTTCCTCCGCTTGATTAAGACTTTGAGCCCAAAGAGTTCGGTCCATGTTAGAATGTCAAGTAAAGTGAATTAAGGTCTCTCCAAGACAGATTAAGTAAAATATAAAATAGTAGCTTCCAATTCAAAGACCAAAGTTCTAAAGCTAAAGAATTTTTTATAATGATCATCTTTAATAATACGATCGGCAAAGGTTTTGCATCATTATAATATCTAATTGAGAAATGATATTTGAACATCTATTTAGTGACAACTTTCTCTCTCATACTCGCATTATTTTTTACTTTATCTCTCTATTATTATGGTTTCCGTGCCAATACACTTTTTTCTTTGTAAAGTATGGTTGTCAAATAAGTTGTCACCAAATTGGTTGTTCAAATAACACTCCTCTATCTAGTTACATGCATGAGAGAGTCTGGTGCTAGTAAGTTACAATGAAGACAAATATTATCTGCAGACATACCTCTATGACAACGTTCCTCATTCGTAAGGAGTTTAATGTGTGCTATTTCCCGTAGAGTTGTTCACATTCACGCATGAAATTTGAAAAGAACGACATCTTGCTGTACTTCCTCATCATTGAAATTAACATCATAGGATGTTCTAATTGTGAACATACCATATGATGTTGCTAACCAACAAGGTAAATTCGGATCACCACAAACTAGAAGTTGGATTTTATGAAATCTAGCATCAACGGGTTTAGGCAACAAACTGTTGATTTTACTCCAGTTCCAAGCCATACATGTGAAGTAACTAGCAAAATAAATATTTTCTTCTTTAATGGGAATAATATTACAAAAACTATTCTCCAAACAACCTCCATTTGGTAACCAACAACGCTTCCTGAATTTAATGTCTTTGCCGTCTCTAATAATCTAGTGAATGTTATCATTGACAGTGGGAAGCTTAATTAGAAATCTATCTCCAAGCATGAGACAGACATCTTTTGTTTTTCATCTGAGGAGTACTCGTTGCGCCCCGTCCGTTTGCCTTTTTTTGCTCACGGGCCGGCCGGTTTTGGACGGGTCGGCCCAATTTGTCCAGCCCTAGCCACAACCATATACTTTGCACGTAAGATTTCATACGAGGAATATCGTAAGTCGAACCAACTCAAACTGAAACCATAAAAAATTACATATGGTTAAGGTGTAGTCAGATTTTTTTTTTTACTCAACTGCATTGTATTTATGTGCTACTTGAATTTTCAAAGAAAGATAAAATCCTAGTGTTTTGCATTTCTTACAAAATAGTATTACTTTTTGTCCCTGTTTTTAATTTGGTCTATGTTGTTGCAAACATTGTTGAATGAAATTGTAATGCTAGATAAAATTTAAATTATTGTTGAAAACTTTGCTGAAAATATGTTGTGTTTTAACTTTTCAACTTGATTTTAATGTTCGAAACAAAAAATTGTATTGTCTCGAAAAAAAACCCACACCAACCAATCCAACTCAAACTACAATGGTTTGGTTCGGATAATATTTTAAATGTCAAACAAAGAAAACCAAACCGCATACTTTTTTTATCTTATGTTTCAGATGATTTTTAGGCTCAAAATCGAACTAAACCGCAACGTGAGCACACAACGGTAAGACTTTCACGTCGTGAAAACTTGCTAAGCACAATTCGCTATGTGTCTCGTTGTTGTCTACTATAATTATGTTGAGAACATTGCTATTTATCTCGTTGGAAATTGTCCGGATTGGATTGCGAATAGCAAAAACAAGGAAGGTGGTGCTATAATTTTGGAAAAAATATTGAGAAGAAATATGGTGGTGAAACTTTTGCGTCAAAATGTTTTGCTATAAACGCTAATGTTAATGATAAAATTTGCTAAATTAGTATCTTATATTCCTTTTTATCAGTTGTTTTAGTATAAATAAAAAAGGGTGAACTCTTTAGAATTGGTACCCTAGAATTCGATTGGATGTATATTCATCATTCAATCATTTTGCGCTATGATCTTTTTTTTATATTTAATTATTTTAAAATAATTTAAATTTTGAATTAATTTTGTTATATACTTCCTCCGTTTCTAAATATAAGCAAATTTGATTTTTTTGGTTCATTCAATTAATGATGTATGTGGTTCATATTATGGGCCACATCCATCATTAATTGAATGAACCTAAAAAGTAAAATTTGCTTATATTTAGAAAGAGAGGGAGTATATCTCTAAAGTATGGATACCCAACTAACCTTCAAGTTATCAAAGAGTTCTCTTGAAAAAAATTGTTTACTGTTTAATTTTTGTTTATAAAGTTCAATATAATATTATTGTGTTTTTTTAAAGAACATTTTTTTAAAGAAGTCAACTAACTTATTGAAATTGACACCGAAATAAATCAAACATGAGACATTGAAAAGAACACACTCCAAAGTCTCAATTCAACATCATCAAACCAATCAAAGTGAGTTATTAACTAGTATTGTGCTAATAATTCTTCTACTTATTTATTGGACAATGAAGAATATGTGAAATAAGATACTAATAGAAAGTTAAAAATATTATTGGAAAAACAAAAAATTCATAACTTACTACTTGTATTGATGACATTTGTATAGATATTTGTTATTAATCCTAAATTGAAAATTATAAAGAAATGAATGGATTAATATAAAATGGAAATCTTGTCAAAAAAACATATATAAAATGAAAATGGTGCAATATTACTACTTATTTTATGAAAAATACATCACGAAACCAACACAAAAGTAACATTAGATAAATATGCGCTAGATCAAAGCCAACCTAAAGTGCCTAATCAACCAAATAGAAATCGAAACGACCAAAGATACAACCAAAAGCATTAGGAGCATTAAGAAAATAAAACAAGACACATAAGTGATTATAAGGGGTGTGTATCCTTATTAATCATAAAGACATAAGGTTCCAATGTTGCATTTGCACCAACTATAAAAGTTAGCAACGCTTTTTGCAGTAGCAACGTCTACGGAATCCCCTGCAATTACCACCTGGAAAACCTTCAACATGACAAACTGAAGCACAGTTATGATCACTCATACACATTCCTTTAAATCGATGGCTCTTTGACTCACAGTGCCTTCCTTCAGTTTGTACCATCATCTCTGCATTGATTTATCAACCGGTCATTAATATGATTAGTATAAACCTAGCTCACAAAAAAAATAAAATTGATAACTATATTATTACTTATTCCTATATGTATGCACTTAAAAGACTTACGAGAAGCAAGGAGAATAAGCAAAATGAAGAAAAACCCAAAGCGTGTCTTGTTCATGATTACTGCTTGCTACAATCTTCACCTAGATTTATTATCCTGTTAATGAACAAACTTGTATTGGGCACTCGTATCTATTTATAGAGGTGGAGGGAGTAGACATGAAAAAACTAAATTAATGTATTAGTGATTATGAGAATGAGAATACTAAAGCACACTCTTTTCCGTCAAAAAAAAAAGAGAAAAAAACACATTCTTTTAGGCACGGTGTTTTAAATGTTTGTCGTCTTTCTCTTGGAAAAAAGGATTAAGAAAAGCTAATTAATTGGCATATTTTTTTAAAAAATAATTTCCCGTCCTACAATACGTATTTGTAAAAACAGTTCTGCTAAAATGAATCATCAGTTTCATTTTTTAAATGCAATTTAATTACTTTTTTTTGTTATACACTCTAATTAATATTTATTTCAGCACTCTCAATTTAATACTCTCTCTGGTCCTATCTACAAGAGACAATTAATTTTTTAGATACATTAAATAATTTATGTATTTGGTTTAGATTCTTGAGTAGATACATAAATTATTCAATGTATCTAAAAAGTCAATTTTCTTTTGTAAATAGGACCGGAGGGAGTATCATCCACTTTATATTTATGATACCGATGAATGCACAAATATTTGACAAGGTCATATTTTTTTTAGTGAATTCGACAAGGACACTTAAAGTCATTTTTTTGTCTTTTTCGTTTATATTTTTCTTAACAAGGGTGAAATGATTAAATAAATCGCTTACTATCATACAAAGAGGATAATATATGTGACGTGACACAATAAAACCCAAATTAAAGATAAATTATTATTTTTTAAGAAGTTAAAGATAAACTATTTAAATTGGGTTACTTCGATCATGTCTTGAAGATGTCCTAAGATTATTTTTTTAAGGAATTTCCAATAGAAAATTTTGTTTTAGAAGTACAAATCTAACACTAATCAAAGAAAATAAAAATGTTTTAGCATTCCCCAAAAATTATATTGACTTTGATAAAAAATATCTTTTTAATTTCTTAAACAATGATCTTAAAATTATTTTATAAAATAATGATATTTAATTTATACGACCATTTGATTGAAAACTCTTGTACAATCATTTCTCTATTGATATTTGAACTAGCATTCTCTATAAAGCTATAGCCTTCTGGCTTCTCCGTTCTACCGTTAATTCATTACTCGTAATACAATACTAATAGTTCTGTTTAATCTGTCTAAAAAGAACTTAAAACTGCACTTATTCTAACCAAATGTAGTCATTTGTTCACGTGATATGAACCGACCATGATCCTTCGAAAAAAATGAACCGACCAAGATCGTTCGCATTTATTAAAAAATGGTTGGTAATTTGAACTTTTTCAGCACAAGTACCCTTGTCTCTGATCAACGACGTGTAATTCATCGGAAAAGCACGTTTATCTTTTCTTGTATACAGTCTGTTGATTCTCGATCGACCAAAAAAATTCCAAGCACAAGAATAGGAAAGCTGGAAAGAGGCGTTAGGACGGTGATTACAGTCATCATAATTATACTATAAAGCTTCATCATTTGTCTAAAAAATGTGTTTTGATTTCCCTTTAATAAGTTGTCTAAAACTTTAATGACCAATATGGTTGTGAAATTGAACAACAAAAACACACCAATAAATGTTTCATCAGTAAAGTGTCAAAATTATTAAATTGTATGTTATGATCATAGTTCAAACCAAAACACCCTCACTTTGTGTGTGTGTATGAATTTATGATAACTTTATCATTTCGTCTATCTACAAAGAAAAATCACACCTATAATTTTAAATGTATTGAGTAAAAGGAAGTAGCAAAATAGTCTCAAACAACAACAAACAAACCTAGATCTAATTAAGTGTGAACCAACACCACAAATATAACCAAAACAACAAAGATAAGAAAAGAACATAGGAAACAAACAACACACCAAAATTTTATAAATTTATCTTACATCTTTGAGAGAGAACAATTCTCCAATCCACTATGATAAGTGTGATACAAATAGGTTACAATAAATTAGCTTACTAGCTCACAAAGAAGATATTCTAATTTCTATCCGTATTTCAAGTCACTCAAACCCACAATTAATCCTAAGAGAAAATAACAAAGAAAGATTTTTTTTTTTATCCTTTCTCTAATGAGATCTCACTACCCAAACTGTTTGTGAAGTGTTTTCCCACCCAAGAATCTCTCACCATAGACCATCAACCCTAAAGTTACGTCATTTGGTTTACTAGGTTTCTCTCTCTCATGAAGCTCTCTAAAAAATTAAAGAATGAAGCCTTGTATAGTGATCAGACCCAGGCAAAATCACACCATGATTTTCTTGGATCGTGCCAAGATTGGAGCTCGTACATAGTACAATATTGAGCATGATCCTCAAAATCACACCATGATTTCACCCTTCATGCCACGAAAAAAATGTGAATTCAAAATCGCACCACGATTTTTGACGAACTTCAAAATAAGTTTTGAGCCAATATCAACAACTATCATCATTTTTAAAAGTAGAAGCTTATGGTTATTTATTCTTGCAACACCAAGTCTAAAGCGGTAGTAGATCGGTGTTAGTTCGATAAAAATAAGAATCTTCAAAACTTAATTAATTTTCATTCTCATATTTTTGTCAAACCAACAACCATCAAATTATTTTTGATAAAGTTTTTGGTGTTTTTAAAGTACTTGTCCGTCCGACTTGTACTCCTTATCAATTTGACCATTGTAGAAATCAAAGATGAGTTTTAGCATTAAATTAATAAAAATTGTATTGTTTAAAAATAAAAATATGAATACGGTGCTACTAAAAAAATATAAATGAATATTATCCGTAGAGTAAGGACCATATCAAGCATTCATGTTGGATTAAGAATGATTAATTTCACTTTTGTTTATCTAATGTCTTAACGTTTCAGATGTAGATGCGATCTAATGTCTTTATATTTCAAATGAAGAAGTGGTGTTCATGCACTTATCCAAACTCACCTAATAAGTGGCATCCTAATGTATTGATAGGGGAGTGATGGTGGATCCTAATGTATTAATTTGATCCTTTCAATCAGAAACCTTCTTGCATTGTAGTCATGAGGGTAACAAAAAATTGGTTTTAACAGATGTGCAAGTATTTTCTGTTGTAGACTCACATTTAAGGAGGAGATTGTATAGTTTAAGTGCGAGTGATTAGCTTCATATCAATTATGATGAGCTAAATGTTAGATATATAAGAAAGGTGACTCGAATATCTAATAATTTGAGTTTTTTTTTTTTGTTGTAGAAATAAGGTTTTGAATCGTTAAATTGTGGTTACTTACGATGCACATGAGGGCTCCTCAACACTTATAGAAACAGGTCAAATTTAGGACTAATATGTGTAGTTGTTTAGTCTTAAAAAAATTAAAGCATGAGACTATACCATTTCTACCAAACTCTTTACACTATCTCTCTTAATCTCTTTGTTTAAAAATGAATCACGTTTGACACATTTACTACCAATCCCCTCTTTATTCGCCATATCAAGTGAGAATGATATATTTATGTGAGAATCATAGAATGATTTAAAGCCCTTAGATAAAAAATAAGTGGTTGAGATTAAAAAATATTATAAATAAAGGTATAATATTGGCAAAAAAAATAAAGGTATAATAGTAGGAGAAAAATAATAAATGATATATTGATATTTTAAAGTGTCAATTATTTTGAGACAAAGGAAAAACGTTAAATAAACAATTGACGGAAGGAGTATAAGAGTGGTACCACCAACACATAAACACTTTTCAATAAATTTTTATTGGTTAAAATTCATATCGTTTCCACCAAATTACTATATGAGTCCTATGAATTTTAACCAATAATAAAACATAACAATAAGAGAAACACAATCTAGAGTACGCGTGAGCACCAACTTATGTTACCGACATTTTTTTTTGCAGTAGCAAGTTCTAAACAATCCCCTACAGTTACCACCTAGATGAAAACCTTCATAGCGACAAGTGTCAGCGCAATCTTCACTACTGAAACAAAACTCTTTAAACAGACGACTCTTTTCCCTACAATGCTTTCGTCCTTCGGTTTGTACCCCCATCTCTGCATCGACTAGTCATTAACATGATTAACAAAAATATAGCTTAATTAAAGTTTCATTAACTACGTATTAATTATTTCTATATGAACTTGTAAGACTTACCAAAAGCAAGAAGAATAAGTAGAATGAAGAAAAATCCAAAGCGAGCTATGTTCATGATTACCACTTATAGAGGTGGAGGGTGTAGAAAACATTTTTTGTTGTTGTTGAAAGCATGCCGTTTAAGTTCATTTTGGAGTTTATGTTCATTCGTTTACAGCATTAGTTACACTAGTGGAGCTCATGTTTGGCTCATGGGACTCCCAAAATAATTTGCAACTCTTCAATACCATCTTGCATATACTCCATAAATATAAAAATAAATAGCCAATTTTGTTCCTCTTCAAATTTGTCTGCTAACTATTGTTTTAAGGGAAAATTGGTCTGTTAACTATACATACTAGAAAGGTCTCTAAGATGCATATATGCATTAATGATTAATGATATTGTAATCAAGGTTCTAAAAAACATACTGTGAAAACAGCGGCGAGAAAAAGGCAAAAGATACTGTTTTTCTCCGTTTTAGCAAAATGAACAAAAATTACAAAATCGATGTGATGAAATGTTGTTACGGCCGTAATATAGGGTAGGGAACAAATTGATTGACTCATTTGATTTTTTTTATGCTCTTGTCTCTTCTAAAAATATTAAAACCTAAATTTATTAGTGGTTAATTTGTTGTGGAAGAAACAAATTAATTCAATATAAAATTATGAAAACAATTATAGTTATGAAATTATGAAGAAACAATTAGAAATTAAATTATTATACATTACATGATAGTATAAATAAATTAATAAATTTTTTACAAGGTTGTGATTAACTCATACCGCAACGATCAAGATCAGTAACACAACATCAATAATTGAAGAACTCGCAAAATCCTTAATGCGAGAGTAGCTATGACCCCTATTTAAAAGATTGTAATATCATAATATCATACATAATAAGGTCACTTACAAGAAACAAGAAGGGATGACCAAAATGAAGGAAACCCAAAGTGTGCCTTGTTCATAATTACCCTTACTACGATCTTTACTTATTTATATATATATATATATATATATATATAACCCAGTTAATAAACAAACTTGGGTTGTCCACTCTGTATTTGTAGAGGTGGAGAGTTTAAACATGAAAAACTAGAAATTTTGAAAACTACACGTAAATTTGCACTTTGGTAACATCTGAGAAATATAGAATCTATACGTGCGTTCATTTTTATTTGTTAATTTTTTTTTAAAGATTGTTAAGTTGAAAGCAGCATTAATATTATTTGGCTAAATTAAATCCTTAGTCTCTTAACTAATTTTCTAGTTTTATTTTGGTCTCATGACTAATTATTCTTATGTTTAGATACCTTAAAGACACTTCTGTTAGTTAATTTGGTCTTTCTGTTAATTTAAACCTCAAATATTATAAGGTAAACCAATATTATAGGTGATGTAAAAAAAAAATTAATTTTAACAATTTAAACTTTTTGTGAACGAAGAAATCATTGAATCATAGAAGTCTATTAGATCTAATAATGAACAGCCAACACCTAATTTATTTTACTTTTCTTCATCTTTTTGTATTCTCTTCATCATAATCTTCATCAATCGTCAAACCCTTTAAAAGAACTTACAAATAATTACAAAAAAATTACAATAAAAAATGTCAATAAATTTATAAAATGTTGAGCAAACAATATGCTACTCGATTTTGTATTATTATAAATTTATTGCATATCAGAAAAAAAATTATAAATTTATTGACATTTTTTATTATAATTTAAAAAATGTAAATCGAGTAGCATATCATTTGTTCAACATTTTATTCCACTAATTTAAGTAGTCGAGCAACGAACATGAACAAAGTCTTAGGCCATGCAATAACAAAAGTGTTTCATGCACATTCAATTGTTTTCTATATTTGTGACATTTGATTAAACAGATGCAAAATTATGGTTAAATCAATTGAGTATATAGTTAATTAATATTACATTGAACAATGTGAAATTGTAGTTAATCACGTAGATAAATTAACAACGTCATCTACTTAATCATTTTAACAACATGTTTTGAATATTTTTATTTTTGGGTTAGCATTTTTCTTTATTTTTTAGTTTAACAACTTGTAGAATCAGTTAATGGTTAAAGAAATAAAAAGAGTATATGTGTTGTGTGTCAAAATAGTGTGTTAGAGGATGTGATAGTAACATTTCCCATATTCTATATGTTTGTGGAGTGTTAGCAAGATGTGATGCAGAAGAGTTGCAAATTATTTTGGGTGTTCCATGAGCCAAACATAAGTTCTACTAAAATTAATCGTAACTAATACCATAAACGAAGGAACATGAACTCCAAAATGCAGTTAAACGCCAAGTTTTCAAACAAAACAAAAAAAAAAAGTTTTTTACATCCTCCACCTCTTATAAAAAGATAACATGATGCGAGATAGTATTCACAGGTTAATAGATATGTGGTAATCATGAACAAGACACGCTTTGGGGTTTTATTCATTTTGTTTATTCTCCTTGCTTCTAGTAAGTCTTATATAAGTGTATGTTGGAATAATTAATGAAATTTGCTAGTAAGTTGTATTTTTGTTGATCATATTAATGACTGATCGATAAATCAATGCAGAGATGGTGGTAGAAGCTGAGGAGTTTAACTTTGCTCCATTTACTCCGCTCCATTTTAGAGTTGAGAGTTGTTTGAAAAGGAGTCATCGGTATAAAGGGATTTGTTTAAGTGATGAAAGTTGCTTTAAAGCTTGTAGTTTGGAAGGTTATGCATGTGGTCGATGCCAAAAACGCAGGCCATACCTGGGTGGTCACTGCTGTTGCAAAAAGTCTTGTTATTAACTCTGTCTTATGTGTATCTCTTCCACTTAAAATAGTACAACTTCCACAGTTTGCAAAGAAATTACGCTGTGATTTTAATTTACGTGTTCTAATATTCCAATTTTATGTCATCTAGTAATAAACTAGAGGGAGTCTCTATATCATTTAAGCAAACCTAAGGGAAGGCGAGTGTAATTTTAACTAGTAACTCAATGGTTCAACCAACAACAACTCATTCACGCAATACCTTGATCAAATCGATCACCATGCATACTGTTCTTAAAACATAAAACTGTATAATTAAGTGAAGTTCAAGAACAGCATGTGGCATTTCAAAGCCATTCATTCAACAAAGCCTGGTGCAAAAGCAACGATGGCGCAAGCCCTGGCATCTGCCACCAGAAAACCCTTCATTCCTGCAAACAAGTGCACAGTTGTGGTCACCTACACATGCACCTTTGTATCCATGGCTTTGTGACTCACACATCCTTGCTTCTGCATCCATCGCCACTTCTGCAATTTTATTCATTCAAATTAATTAATACTAAGTTATGACTTACAAAACAATAAACACGTAACGTAACAATAAGAGAGTGAAGTAGAATGAGAATATTACGCGAGGAAAATGCAATGAGAAGCAAGAAAAACAGGACAAGTGATTTCCTCTCCATTGTCTTATGATAACACCTCGATCTTCAAGCTGTTTTCTTCTCTACAATCAGTGAATCAATGTGGCAATTGAGGTTCTCTTTTTATAGATGGTTTTAAGCGTGCACAACATGTCAGATAAAAGCATTGGTGATGATGGTTTTGATCACAGAGACATTGGAAATGGGTGATATTCACGTGAAACATAGCAGCATGCATGGTTGTATATATGTTCAAATGCGATAATCTGAAATGGAGTTGCCGTTTTGTGCTTTATATTTGTGAATGGCAAGTCCCAAGGAGGAACTGTTTCATGTTTTCTCTTTCTCTTATGGTGATTTAAGACATTGGTTGGTTGGTTTGGTTTTGACAGTGAAAACACCAGCAGCAGTTTCACATGCATGTCATGCCACCTCTGCTTAAACTCATCGATAATAATATGATAGAATCAAAACGATCTGAATACTCATACCTACAGATTTGTAACCTTGACACCTATGTCATTGAGTGGATCTGTAATTGATTGAAGTTGGTCTTTCAATATGAATCAAATAAACATCATATCATGACATAAAAACAAACAATATCACACCAAGACGACGGACAACACAATGTCACACTTAAGCGACAAAATCACAAAAAACATATAAAATAACTTCATCTATATTAAAATCTCTATACTTTGAAAAATATACAAACTATTTTGCATAAATTCAAAAAATAAAAATCTCATTAACAATAAAAATTCAGTTTAATTCTTTCAACAATTTTTTTTTCCCTCTTTTGCCTTTATTGTTTGCTGGCTCATAAATAATTTCGTGAGGGCATGCATATTTTAGAAAGAGTATAGCCAGGCTCATCACAGATAATTGAACAGCTCTTAAAGATTCACAAATCGCTCCCAAACATAACAAAATGACGAAAATATTTTCAACGACAGTTAACTTAACTGTCGTTTAGAAGATTTTTTAAATCGGTTGAACCAATTTAAAAGGGATTGAATCAGTCTAAAAAGTATGGAACGACGACAACTAACTAACACCGGATAAACAAAGAATTAGTACCGTTCAGCCAAACGGTATTTGCAAAAAAGAGCAATTTCAATGGTGCTAAAGAGCAATTTCCGAGATAATTTATAAAGAAAGTGGATTCAACTTTGTGAATAAAACCCACTCTTGTTTTAGGCCCATTCCCTTATCTAAAGTTTATTTTTCAAAATACCATACTCATATTTTACCTAATATTATTCATAGCTAATTAAAAATAATAATCATTTCTAATGTTAATAAAATTTGAAATGTATCATTGAAAGAAAAAAGATATAAAGCAAACGATTAAGTTTTGGAACAGAACAGAACCATATATATACTAATTCTAGTGTGATTTTGAACTAGGATTAGTATTCATTGATATAATCAGAATTAGTGTGACTTGGTCACCTCACCTCAGTTTCATTCGTCCATGGTGAGCGATATGTCACACTCGTCCATCCTAGAAGTCGCCTCATTATGGTTTTATTTTCCTCTCAACTTCATGATTCTTTAGAAAAGATTCGCTATATTGCTTTCCCACCATGCAGTCATTGGACATTTTGAATGATTCTTTAAGCTTAGGCATTCCTCTCATTATATTTTTCTGAGTTAACATTTTTAGGCTAGTCATAGCTCATAGGTGAGAAATACATCTTCACAAATTGCTTTAAAATAAAACATGAAAAATACTATTTCCTCCATCTATATTAATCGACATATTTTAAATTCACGTCTTTGATCATATTTTGTTCGTTCACTACGGATGCTCTGAAGCTCATCACTTGTTACTTGTTAGAGTAGTTACTTAGATTCTTCGATGAAACAAACACGTCATAGAATCGATTTTTTCTATCATTGATCGAAGAATCTTCTACGGGATAGTTGTTTGATCTATCTAAAAACCATGGATCTTCATCTTTTTGGCAATCACAAGGGTTCTTTCAAAATAAGTATCGACGTCTCATTGTTCTTCATGACAAGAATTTCAACCTCTCTCTAAAGCGGTTGCAACTGAGTTTGTCATACTTTGTTTCGAACCTTTATATTTCTTTAGGCCCAAAACTAAGCTATTCACACATCCACACTCATCACGGAAGTGTGCTAGCAACAAGCTAGTAAATCTGAAACCTTCTTTCCTATTCAATATGCTTGAAGGTTAGAAAATCCGTATTCTGTAACCGTCTACCAACGACATTCTAGCATCCGCCATCATTGGAAGGATTTCATCCTTCACCTATATAAGAGGACTCAAATAATCCTCCAAGATACGATCTTTCGACTTTTATACTCTTATAATGTTTTGCTCACATGGTAACTTGAGCGTGTGTCAGAGTGTCTTTTGCAGGCACCCCATCATTTTAACTACAAACTGCTCACGAAACCTTGTTCTTTTGATCACCTCATATCAGTAGTATTACAAAAATCTATTACTAAGCCCCTATATAAGTCTATATAATATTTTGACCAACAAAAAAACCTATAGTAATATGTAACGGTTGGTATTTTCTGCTCTCTCACTGGCGATGATGGTTTAGACGTTAGTTGGTGCCTCACCTCACCATAGACTGCACCTTAATTTATGTTACGATTTAAATCTATACAACCATATCAAGAGATCAAAGAACTATTCATTATTATTTTGAGGCACAAACAATCATTTATTGCCACTTCCAAAACTTCAACATGAACAGCAAGATTACACAACTCTATGAGGTGGAGTAGGGGCTTTTATTTTCCGAAGTGTCCCTTTTGACTTCATTCATATATCTATTTCATTTCCAAATATCTTTATTAAAAAATTGGATTCCACTCAATCTCAAACCCATGCTTATCTTTTCTTTCCTCTTCTTTATATTTTTCATTTGTCGATGAATGAAAATAGATGCCTATAACTGGCCCAGTCGCCCTTGGGCATAAAAATATTTGGTTAATATGTAGAAATTATTGCAAGAGTTGTGAATGATTCAAGTTTCTTTCATAATATTTTGACATCATAATTTTGATGTCAAATAGTGTGTCCTTTAATTTAATTCTTGTTCCTTTTTAAAAAAATTGTAAGTTGTAGAAGATAAAAGTTAAAGAGGTGAATACAAACATATATTATATCACATGCAATGTTGGTATTTTAATGTTCAAATAACACAACATTTTTATAACTGTTATATAATATATCAAACCAAATTAAGAGGAAAAAAATGGATATATGCAGTACAATTTATTAAAAAAAATATGAAAATGTTCATGATTAAAATATAGATAAATTATATGAAAAAGTATCAACTTGGTTTATGCATTCACATTTCACCTTAAACGCTTTCAATAACTTTTCTGTGGCAAAGCCTTGCTGGTCCAAATGGTGGCCATGCTCGTCTAATCGATCTTTCATTCTTCATGCCTTAAAAGACGCAAAAAGTGTAATCGAAAAAAGAAGGCAAACAGGTATGTAAAGCAAGTTGAAAATCAAAGGGAGATTAGAATATTGATCAATGATAGATGACACGGAGGAATGAGTGGGTTTTATGATGAAATTTGGTGCATAAAAAGTTAAAGTAGACCCTGGACTATTAGACATTGAATGTTTAATGGGACCTTAATGTCTTGCCAGACACACACTTTGTACTCAAACATGGGCTGTTAAAGCTGGGACCAAGTCTCTGAATTTTTAAAGAAAACTAATACAAACTCACAAGTTATATAACCCTTGCTGTAATATTCTCAATGACACAGCTTAAAGAGTGGGATATCTATAATTTAAAGCAATAAATGTTGTTCACCCTACCAAATTTCAGTCTTTAGGGACCCCATTTCTCCAAAATTGAATTTGTTTGATTCCTTGTATGCTGGAACCATTGAGCACATAGTTTATGGTGTACTGCTCCAAAATGACAAATACATGTGCTGTATTGTTTAAGTTTCCAAATGAAATTAAAATCCAGTGAACAAGTGGACAAATTTTCCAAGGCAAAATAAAGAATTTATTTTCCAAGAACAAATAAAGATGGCCCTTAAGTCTAAACTCTAAATTACTATGTCACATATTCTAGAAGTCCAAGTGAATGATAGATATTCGTTTTTCCTTTCACTGTTGGGACACAGATCATGACAGTTCAAACATATATTTAGACATGAATATAGACAAAACAACAAGCATATAGATCAAATTAGGTCCCACCAAAATTTACAAAGAAATTTATACATTAAAATAGACCAATAAGTCATCTGCATATATCAATATAAGAATTCAAAAAACAAAAGATCCCCTCAATAGTAATAACCAAAATAATACAGCAAAAAGAATATATAATTATATCTGCTCCAACACAAGATAATGATTAACATTGAAACTTTCTTAATCAGAAGTTGAAGGCTTGGTCTTCAAGCGGTACAAGAGCTTCTTCTTCTTAGAGCTTGAATTGTCAATGGTGAGAACAACTTTCCCAGGTTCACCAATTTTGTAGTTGTTGCAAAGCACTGGTTCTTCTGATGAAGCAACTTTTCTAGTCTTCTGGATTATCACAGTGTAGCTTCCTTCTGAACTTGGTACAAACTCTGCACCATAGCTTATGTCCCACCCAATTACTCTTAGCTCCCAAGAGAGTAGACAGTTCTGCAAGTAATTCCCATCAACAAAATTTCAATGCATTATAAAATAATTCAAAACTTATAATATTTATCTATTTTGGATTAATTGTCGCTTTAAAAAATATCAAAGAAACGTTAAGTTAATTATCTACTTTGAAGTAATAAAATTAAGGGTTAAGAGGCCATTTCCCCTCTGTAATATAGGCCATTTCCGGTTTTCTCTCCTGTAAAATTTTTGTTTTGATTTACCACTGTAAAATATTTTTGTTTTGATTTACCCCCTAATAGGCCAAACAAAAACGAAAATTTCTTGGAAAAAAAAATAAAATTGGTTTTTGTTTGGCCTATTAGGAGTAAATCAAAACAAAAATATTTTACAGAGGGTAAATCAAAACAAAAATTTTACAGGGAGAAAACCGAAAATGACCAATATTACAATGGAGTAAAGACCTATTAACCCTAAAATTAACTATAGAAATGACTGTGTCTATGATTTTGCTAAACTTGGCCAAATCACGTGGCCTTGTCATTGTGATTTTGGAAAAAATTGTACTTTGCAACCTCAAAAAATTAATGTGTCACGGTCATTTTGTTAAGTCATGGTCAATTCAAAATATACTTGTTTGTTACTACTTTGAACTAAAATGTCATTCCAATTGAAGTATGTTTGTTTCCATGTTTATTTTATGATTCCTTGATAAAGCACCTATCTCGAGTCAGGGCATAGAGGTAAAGCACAGATTGTTGCATAAAATAGAGTAAACAAACAAAAGAGGAAAAGGACAAATATAAAAATGAAGACCAGAGGAATCCTAGGAAAGATTACACAATCCAATGCAACGTTCCCTTGGATACTCGATCTAAAAAACCAATCAATCCTGACAAAACACAGAAAGGTAAAAAAAAAAAAAAAGCAAACAAACTCACCTCAGTAACTGGAAATTCCACGGTGTGTTTTGCCGCAGGCCTCACTGTAATTTCTGTAACAGCATCAGCAATTCCAAATTCACCATCTTTGCTTAGTCCACCATATTTGACTGAAAGTTGCTCAGGAGCTATGTAACTGAAAAATCCATAAAACAAACTAAGACACTAACAAACTAGGAAAAAAAGACATGAACAAGAATTTGTTTAGTCTTATTTTGCTATGTTTTTTTCTTTACCTTAGAAGAGTTTCAGCTGATTTGGAAGGTCCAGCAAATACAAACTTGCTTTTTGTTCTTTGTGTAAGAAAAGGACTTATCATCCTGTTCACAGCTAAGTACCACCATGGCACATTGATAAACACCTACAAACCAAAATCAAATAAAACAAGATTAAGAAACTAAACAATTTGATGAAATATAGTTAAAAAGCATTAGTATCTTAAAATTTAAGAACAGCCAATTAATATAACTGCAACTGGAAATTAAATAATGCAAAGTAAAGTATTAGTACCTGTTTGGCTACAAATTCAGGATAATTATCTTGAAGCAATTGAAGGGCTTGTTTGGTAGCTTGTCTAAGCTCCCATTTGGTAGGTCCAGGAGAATTCTTAAGATCATTAACTTGAACAATAGTGCATATACCACCAGGGGTAAAATCCAATTTCCTTATACTCTTCTCCAAGACCAGAATTCTCCATTTCAAGAACCTTTCTCTCTTCTCTTCATCAGAAAATGTTTTCTTATAAACCTCCTTGTTATCAAACTCTCCATAAATATTATAACAAACAGGGTGTCCTTCTTTGTCATAGCCATGCATGTAAACAGTTTTCTCTAAATATTCATCACCTAAGTTTTCATCCAATAATAACTCTTGGATTTTGAACTCTTTTCTCCAACGTATAGTGTTCTTGATCATTGTGAATGCTTCTTTCACTTTGAAGTCTCTGGCACGGAGAAACTTCAACAGAATCACGTCGGTTCTATCGTCTGCGAGGAGTGGTATTCCCCATATTGAAACCTCTTCTGGTTGTTGTTCCGGTGAAGAAGCTTCCACCGCCTTTGGTTCCTCTGGAACTGATGATGAAGCTACAGCTACAACAGATTCTTCAATTGCTTCAACTGTTTTTGCTCCATCTTCATCTACAGAAGAAGCAGCAACCACTGTTTCTTTCTTTTCTGCTTCTTCTTTTGGTTGTTCAGCTTCAGTAGTTGTTGTTGGTGGTGGTGGTGTTGATACTTCTTCATCTGCAGTAGTAACAGCAACAACAGATTCTGTTTCAGAAACCTGTTCATCTTTCTTGTTGGTCTCTTCAGCAGGTGCTTCTGCTTCTGGTGTGGGCTCGGGCTTTTGTTCTTTAACTGGGTTTGGAGTAGTTGAAACTGGTGCAGAGAATTCATGTTTGTTAAGTGCTTCTTGAATAAGCTGTTTTAGCTCTGTAAGTGCTTTCTTCTCAGCTTCAGGTAACTCACCAACAATAGTACTCTCTTCCTTGAACGAACCAGACTCTGGAATTTTGTCATCACCACTGGGCTTTGATACCTCCTCTGTCTCAGTCTCAGTAGCGTTGTTTTGCTCGGGCTCAGGCTTGGGCCTGGGCTCATCAGATTCTTTGTCAGCTGGAACAGTGGATTCTGTTTTTTGAGTGACCACCACTTGCTCCTCAGCAAGAGGCACGGCCTCTTGAGTTGTGGCTATCTTTGGAGATTCCTCAGCCATAGTTGATTTTGAATATTTTGGTCTCACCAAAATGTTTAAATGAAGAATGTGTGAGAAAATGAAAGAGATTGATGGGGATAGAGGGGTTGTTTCGTGGAGAAGCAGTTATAAAGAGTGGGGTGGATGAATTGAGAAGGACCAGTCTGTGCCAGATTGGAATCTGGGCTTAACAGGCCATTAAGTGGGCCCATGGCCCGGAAATAACGGTGTTATTTGACTCTCTACCAAACACGGCGGGCCTACTAGCCAGTTACATAGCCCAGCCTGTTAGAATTTGAAGCCAACGGTTCCATTCCAATCCACGCTCATCTTAGCATTTCTTCCGGGAAAATGTTCTAGTAATTTGGAGTTCGATTAGAATGCAAATAAAATCTATCAAAAAATTGTTCTACATAAAATTTGAATTTGGATTTTCCAAACCATCCGTTATTTAGTGGAGTTCATTGACGACTCAATCTCATATATCTTGTTTTTTAATTATTAAATAAAAATATAAAAAGAAATCCTATTAGAAAAATTAAAGTGCATAATTATACTAGTTTCATTAATTAGTGATATGTGAAAGAGAAAAGGAAAAGAGAAAAGAGGATTTGAATCCGTTAATTGACACTTGATGAGGTTGGTCAGTGATTTACCTTACATTAGTACCTAGGATGCGTTCAATGTTTTCTCTTTTGTTTGCCTTGTAATTGTCTAGCTGTACATTCATTTGCTTTCTACTGTGGCCAAGCCGTTGAATTATTTGTTTTCTAGTTAGACCCACGTGGATCATTGTTAATATGTGATGTGTAATTTTGTGCAACTCTACGATGATGTGTGGTTTTTTGTTTTTATGATGAAAAAGGGATTACCCCAAACAAAAACTAGCAACATCTCTTAGGGAGAGTGTCTACTCTATCGGTTACAAAAACAAAATTACAAAATTCAGCAACAACACCAAAATATCTGTCATTAAAATTGCTAATAGTTTAGTTGCGGTCACAGAATAATCCCCCTAATTTCACCGCAAAAGCTAAAATTTAGTCTTTGTTTTGAGTCTTAGTTCACTCCACCACACCATGGGGTTCAAACTTCATTTATTTTGTCAAGGGTGATATATTTGATTAAAGAAATGGACAGAGACTCAACCATTGCAACAAGGGTTTTAAACTTCATATCATCGGTCATATCTTTATCCTCTAAACACTATGAGCAGGGGCGATTGCTAGTATACCCAAGGGTAGCAATGGCTACCCCAAAAAAATAAATAATGAATGAGTGGTAAGTATGTTATTATATTTTGCTACCCTCGATAATATATATATTTGGCTACCTCAAGTTCAATTTTAGTTGAAATAATTTTGTCTCACTTTGATTACTTTTCAGTTGAACTTTAAATTACTTAATTCCATCTCGCATAAATTGAAGAATATATCCCTAATAATATTATTTTTTATTAAATAAAGAAAATATTACAATAGCAACATATTTTAACATGTTATATTAGTCCAAAACATATAGCATATAATCCCTACATCCATCCATTAGTATTGTTATATTAAAATTATAATATTATTAATTTATTAGTAAACAACGATTAACGATTGATTTACATTGAAAATGACAATGCAAGTCACTTAAACTCATAGGCAGTTATAAATGAATTTGAGTCTTTAAAGGATCATTGAGTTCAACTTTCATAAATAGCTACTATCAATTTTAATTTCTTTCATTGTTGATTTTTACGTATAATCATTTGTTCTATTGTTGTTCTTTTGGTAAAATATGTTGCTTTTGCATTTTTGGTATAATCCCTTTTTATTGCTTTAAGTGTATTTTATGCAGTACATTTTATATAAGTAATATTTATTGTGATTTTTTTTTTGTTTATTGGTTAAATTCACTATTAATGATTTTTGAAAAAATTATATGTGTCCACCTCATAAAAATATTACTAGCTTCGCCACTGACTATGAGCTTCCAAAATAATACATTTGATTTTAATAAATTAAGAACGGTTTTTTTAGTCATTTCTCATGTACCCCCGCCAAAGATCTGAACGATTTTTTTAGTTACTCCAATAATATATATTTAGTTACAACAAATGAGTTTATTTATCAAAAACTAGTAGAAGTATGAAAGCCAAAAACTGTCTTATTGTTTGATAGATGTATTTTATCTTATTTTGACATTTCTAATCGTTTAAACAACTATGAAGAGATCTTTTTTAATAAAAGAAATAGTTAATACAACACTCAATATATAACAAATATCGTTCATTGTGAGGCAAGAGGAAAAATTTGTTAAGTGAGAAGTTAAAATTCTCTTTATTTCTCAAAGAAAAATGTGTGATCTTTTATAACAGCGAAACAGGTGAAATATTGTTGAGATCAATTTTTATATTTTTAAAAAAGGTTTTCACGTATTCCAAAAAAAATGGTTTTCACTTATATTGTGTTTGTATTCATCTTTCATAAATAATAAAAAGTTTTTTCAATTTTTTATTAAATTAAGCCACATGTTTAAATGGAAAGAAATAAACGTTTGCCAACAATGATTCGTTTCAATTGATAAGAGATTGAACTCTTTAAACAAGTGGTCAGAGTTTTTTTTTTTTTTTTTTTTGAAAAATTGGTTT
>Ga0228710_1001338_pt1 | contig 36636 bp, 21 predicted proteins | sample MedpolnodulmetaG_FD_177995 | JGI IMG/M metagenome (GOLD analysis project Ga0228710, IMG submission 177995) | Root nodule microbial communities from Medicago polymorpha collected in Santa Monica, California, United States - pink nodules | ecosystem: Host-associated > Plants > Roots > Nodule...
CAGTTTCATGGAATATGAGGAAAATATACGCTCTGGTGACGGTGAGAGGTTCTCCTCTCTATAGCAGAAAAATGAAGGATGGGGTGATGGAATATACGATCGGAGGAAGGAGAAGAGAAGATGTGGGACAAGATTGTGCGTGAACAAGTATAGATTTCTCAATTTTATTTTTAACAAATTTGGTCCATTGATCAAATCTAATGGTATTTTCTTTGTGATTCACCGGTGAGGGACTTAATTGACCCCTCACCCTAGAATCACCCCCTTCAAGCATAATATTTCACACATCAAGCTTCATATTTCATCTTTGGTACCAACAACATTATATTAATGTGAGGGTCAATTTTCTTATCCAAATTGGTTCATACTCAAAGCACGAGAACAATGCCCAAAATAGATAGTATAAAAACTTATCAATCAAAAAGAAATTAAGAAAACACACTCAAGTCATAGTTTTAAGAAAAGAACTTAAATGAAATTATGCATGAGATGCATGCTCTTAATCACTACATGATTCAAACATAAACGAGCCAAACAGGCTAAACGAGTCACATATGCTAGGAACGAGTCACACAGGTTAAGACGAGCAACACAGGCTAGGATGATCCACAAAGACTATTCAAATGTCATGATAATGAAACAAGTCACACATGCTATGCATATTCCATGTCATGATAATGAATTTCAAAATATATATTCTATCCACTTAGGCAAATGCAAAATAAAACTACTTTTGAGTACATAGCCTCAATGCTTTCATCATCTTTCATCTTAAACAACTCATACTGATGAACAAACATAGTAGCTTTTGCTTCTTTGACCTTCTTACTACCTTCATAGTTTGCACAAAGTGAGGCAAACATTGCCTTTGCAGTAGATTTGTCACTCATCTTCAGATACTCTGTGCGAGGTAAAGCAACAACAAGAATTCCTCTGATCTTGTGATGTTTCTTGTACAACTTCTTATGAGTAGGAGTATGTTTCTTTCTATTAATAGCAGCTCCTTCTTCATCAAGGGCCAAGTCACCAACACCATTTTCAAGAACATCCCAGATTTCCTCATCTAAACCCATAATGTGATTGTACATTTTGGTTTTCCACCATAAGAACTTTTCAGGATCTCCATTAAACCTTGGAGCTTTGCTGGAGTCAGATTTCTTATCATCAGAAGTACCATAATCATAAGAGACAACATTATGACCAGTTCCAGAACTTGAACCTTCAACAGAAGACATGTTTTTCTCAGATCTTTATCTGTTACATTGTTACGTGCTAAGACAACAGACCAAGGCTCTAGATACCAACTGAAGGTGAGAAAAACACAAGAAGGGGGGTTGAATTATGTTAGCAATATTCAGAGTCTAAATGCAGCGGTTAAGTTAAGAGAGAGAGAGAGAAAGAGAGAGAGAGAGAGAGAGAGAGAGAGAGAGAGAACAATTATACATGTTCCTTCCATAATCCAGAAGTAGTCCTGTCCCCCTTGCACTTCCAAGGAGAGTTCACTAAAATCAATATCTGATTACAATTGCTCAAGAACAAAAGCAAGAGACTTCAAACTAACTCAAGCACAAAAGCAAGAGGTTTCCTATGCTCAAGCACAACTGCAAGAGACTTCCTATGCTCAAGCATAAAAGCAAGAGACTTCTAATCAAACAAAATTACAAAGAAAATGTTTGAGGTTGAACACTTGATATACAATCAATGGTGTTCACAATACAAATCAGATAAGACTCTTAAGACTCTAGATTTTTTAAGATATGAAAGTTGTTAATAAATTCTAAGTGAACTTTGATGTGAAACAATTTCAGCAGAGTTTTAGCACTTGTAAAATTGTTGTGAGTCTCATACAATCTTCAAGTCTTCACTCCTTTATGTAGAGGTGTGAAAGAGACGTTGTTGATTGCCAGCACATCAAAAGAGTCGTTGAGAAGCTTGATCATTATACAACATCATATTACTTCCTTCAAATTCGAAAGTTTATTTCTTATCAGTCGAGTTATTTTTCGATTCTCATAGTACTCCTCATACGTCCCATCAACTGCTTTCCTTTTTCAAGTGGCCTTTGAAAAGTTCTAAGTAAGTTTGTACATATTCCTTCTCTTATAACTAACCCAACTTGAGGTGCTATTATTTCGTTCATTATAACTTTCTTTGCTATCTGATAACTAGGTTATTCAGTCTGCGGTGACTTCCAACTGACGCAACAGAAGTTTATTTTCCACTTCCGAACATCGAGTCCATGGTTTCCGAACTTCTTAACTAAATTGTGTTCGGGTTTCGTTAGTCCTGTTCTGAGTAGTATCTTCCCACTCAAACATCTTTGACTATACTTGCTTTTCATGGGTGGTGCTTCATGTCAAAATTACATCTTCTAGGTACCTCATTCATATTTGTTGCCTCAAACACAACTCGCTTCTAATTAAACTTGTACTTCAAGACCTTTGAAGTCACTGAACCGAATAACTATATTACCACAATAGTGGTGACTTCGAATTACTTAAGGGTTAACGCAATACGAACACGTCCGTCATACTCCAATCACATTCACTTCGACTACTTTGATTTCTGTTATTACCCTTGAATCTGTGGTCTTAAGTATTCCTTAGTTCGTCTCTTAAAATTTCTCAATAGAGTTCGTTATGTGCTCGGTTTGTCACCAACTTACTAACATCCCACGAATATCTTTATTCCAACGTCTCAGACTCCTGCATATTTCATTATTTCATTCCTGATTAATTTCCGCTGCGCCACTATGATTTATCGACTTACTTTGGGTAGGCATACTAATCCCACGATACTGTAAAATTTTCACATCAATTTAATTTTGTTGTGACTTCACGGTCATCTAGACGGAAAATACTTTACGACATACTGCTTACCCTCATCTTAATACTACTCCTTATCCAACTCAGTTTACTTGAGGTTCCAAAAGATTTCAGTCCTCCGACTTGCTTGCTAATAACATGAAGGTTAACTTTGTTCCACATATCCCTTTGACACTCTGAAATATGACACCGACGAGTCGCTCCTATATATCATGTTTTCCCTTAGACATACACCAACTAATTCTTCTCACAAGGTGTCCCTAGAACTCTTCCCACATTCACGTTATTTATATACTCAAACATACTGGCGGGTTGGGGTTTACTCCCATCTATTTCGTTCATGTTCATAATGGCAACCATACCTACAAATTCTTCTGAGATGGCTTCGGTTCCAAAGATCCAGTTTAGTCAATAAAGTCACTCTTTCGGCTTCCAAAAAAATGCATAAGAAGATTCATCAAATGAATATATATCTCCTTAACACTCCGATCTACCATATTATTGCGTTAACTTATTCTCGTCTTCGATATTCTACTTAAGTAAATTGACATTGTCCATCCTTTGGTCTTCTAAATCTCGACAACTTATTATCCAATCTCAATATTTCCCTACTTGGTCGAAATAATTAAATCTTGACTCTTACCATTACTGTAATCTCATACTTCTTAGTTCGACGACTTTTAATAACTTGCTCCAAAGGCAGGTAGTCTGACCCATCTTAATCACGTACATTTCTAAATTTAAGTTGGTTCCATGTTAACTTCTTGCGCCAAGAATGTATTTGAATTACATACTGACGTGTGTCCGGTCTCATCCCTACTACATACTTATCCTTTAGTATACACCACTGCATAACATCTTCGTCAGTTCCAAAATGATTACTTATTCCTCACTAGTTTACTTAACATCCCATCAAAACCTCGTTCGTTTTGAGCGTTTGAGTCCTTTGTTCCTTACATATTCTACCTTCATCGAGAGCTTATAGGTTCCATTAGTCGTATGATGACTTCCTCATTCCAAGTTTCTCTTTCCATTCTGCAATCTTGAATCTGCGCTAAGGACTATAGCTTTACTCTGCATCTTATTCCTCCTTCTCAACTACGGCTTCCGTTAAAGGTTTCAGATCAATCCTCAAACATTCCTGAGTCTCTCACTTCTCTTGTTTCCACATATGGAGCACCATTCAACCACGTATCCGATGATATTGAGGTACTCTGTCTTATCCTTAACATTTCCTCTTATGTTCTTGAAGAACCTTCATCTTGAACTTTCACAATTACCGGCCACCATTTAGCGTTGGATACTTCTTCACCAAAATCCGTCTTTAGTCTTGATACCCTGGTCTTTATTCTTCACACGCTTCATTCCTCCTAGGTACTATTTAAGTCTCAGACATTTATTCTAACTGTACATTGTTGGAACAAAGGGTGTTTCGCAAAATCACCTCTTGAGTTTTGATGATAACAAGGTATTAAAAATTATCAATTGGATATGCTAAACATTTGTTCAAGTGTACAGGATCCAAATCAAAGTACTATTCATAAAGATTCTAATTGAACAAGTCAAAGAGCAAAGGAATTTTATTTGAAGCTTAGAGCGTCTGAAAGAAATGCGTCTGAAGAAATGCGTCTGAAGAATTAGAAGCAAGGTCATCAGAAGCAAGGTTATTAGAAGCATCTCATCAGAAGCCACTTCACTAGAGTTGACAAAGTACAGTGTACGAAGTGTACGACCACTAACTCTGCGCATGCCTCTGCAACCACCATCTCTGCAACTTGTCCCCACATCAAGACAAGAATAACAGTAATATTGCTGCAGACGTTGTTCCATTTCAAATGGAATGGATTTGAAATTAGTTCTTCATAGGACAATTATCAAATCGGGCAAAAGATCAATGGTGAAGAATCAAAGCTTCAAGCAAGACAAGTTGATGTAACGGCTAATTCTCAACGTCTCTCAAATCCTCTATAAATAGGGATAAAGACTTGAAGAACAGCGGCACAGACATATATACAAAGCAAAGGTCAATACTCTGTGCAAAACGTCGAATACATAAACACATCAACAACTTAGAGAATTCTTACAATAGTTCATATCTTAGAATTCTCAAGTGTCTAGAAAAACAGAGTCTGTTCTGTTCGTATTGTTTTGTGAATACCTCTGATTGTATATCAAGTATTCAAAACCTTATTCAATTATTTGTAATTGTTAAGAGAAGTCTCTCTCAGTTGTGATTGAGCAAAGGAAGTCTCTTGGATTTGTCCTTGAGCATAGAAGTCTCTTTCTTGTGTGATTGAGCATAGAAGTCTCTTGGAGTTGTCCTTGAGCATTGAGAAGTCTCTTTCTTGTGTGATTGTGCAACTTGTAATCCGACATTACATTTTAGTGGAACTCTCCTTGGAAGTGCAAGGGGGACAGGACTACTTCCGGTTTGTGGAAGGAACCTGTATAATTGCTTGTGTTCTTTCTTTCTTTGTTCTCTTACTATTATCCGCTGCACTAAGACTCTGAACTCAAGTCAGACTCTGAACTATTTCAGACTCTGAATCTGGGAACAGTTTTTCAGAACGTAAGAAAGAAAAGTTTTTGAAAACACAATTCAACCCCCCCTCCCCTTCTTGTGGTTTTTCTCACCTTCATACATACTAGACCGAATTGATCAGGTTCTGCTAGATACGACATTCATAATAAATATCTGGAACTCAATGGTCCCACTACATTTATTGAATTCTAATGACCCAAGGCACGATATGAATCAACCTTCTCTCATAACAAATGTAACACCCATACTAAATTTATCTAGAATATTTAGCATGCGCGTTAAACTTTGTACTGGATACATTAAAATTAAAATAATAAAAAAATTATGTGAACAAATTATAGAATTATTTGTCTTATACATCTGAAAAAGAACCACTAGCGTGTACATATACATAACATCTATAAAACTCATACTAGTACAAGAAAGGTAAACAAAAAATCGTTCAACTTCTTCTACTACTCCTCAAGGCCAACAATCCTGTTTGCGAGCAACATGTGCATCTGAAATGAAAATAAAAGGGATTGGGGTGAGACAGGATGTCTCAGTGAGTTCCACCTATCATAGGCTAACATCGGACTCCTCTTGTCGTCGTGCAGGCCATCCTTGCGGAAGTGTCCTGTCCCATTGGCGTGAACCTTCTGTATCCCACTGTCGTGGATAAAAAAAGACACAACTTAATCACATTTTATCTTGTTGTCGTGCGGGTCATCCTTACGGAAAGTATTCCGTCCACTAACGTGAACCTTCCGTGTCCCACAAGTGTGGACATCGAAAGACATGACTTAAACATATTTGAAATAATTTGAAACTGATAATAAAGACGTAGTAATCCTATCTTTAACCTAAAATTAATTTTGATAAGTCTAACGTTTCAATGTTTTTGCTCATGCTAACATATTCAGCTTATAGGCATATCGTTGTCATATGTAATTCCTAAAAAGCTATAAATTATTCTCATATTTTGATAAAACTAGCTTCGACTAATTAAGCCGAAATTCAATAACTGAAATTCCTAGTTTCCAATGATTGGAAATCTACCCATGAGTTATTTTCATGACTAATTCATCCTAAACATACTCTTATGTCAATATGTATAAGCTTATGGTAGTACCTATGTGGACGTTTTCATATCGTTTTTGATGACATAGTCGGAAAAATAAGGATTTTCAATTTCTAGCCGAACAATGGCCAAGTATTCACATAAAAATATTCATTTCCAACAACAAAGGATTTGAAATAATTTCTAATAATCAAACAAGTTTCAATTTGTGAATTTATGATCCGAAACCATGTATATAACCATATATACATCACAACCTTGTCTAGCAAATTTTCCTTCAACATTTACACTACCATAAACATACTCATTAACATAAGAGTGATTTTAGATTAAATTAGCAAGGTATCTAACATATTCATAACTATTCTAAATATATTGAAAATTATTTCAACTCAAGAGTTATAAATCATATGGCATAAATTCGCTGCCCAAAAATGGAGGGTTTACTATCTAAAAAAACTCACCTTAGCATTTTCCTAAATCCTCTACACCATTTAAGTCCCAAATAAACTTCTGTCAGCTCCATAATCGCTTTTATGCAAAACGGCTTATTTCGGCTCATTGTGTTAGCTTCTAACTTTCTGCATTTCAGCTTCAAAACAAACACTTATTCAGCCCTTTGAACATTTTGAAATTCTGGCGGGCTAGCTTTCAGATGTTTTATATGATATTCCAATATTAGACACAAAATATGAATGTTGAATGTAATGTTTAGAACACACCTACAAAGAAAATATAAAGGACGGAAAAGTAAAAGGCACAAGAGAATTGTTAACCCAGTTCGGTGACAAACACACCTGCTTAGGGGGCTACCAAGCCAGGAAAGAAATCCACTAGTGTAGTCTTTATTCTAAAGTTCTCAGCAAACCACGTTTACAACTTAAGACCTAGGACCTACCCGTCTAGATTTCAACCTAGGAACTCTTAGATCTGAGATCTCATCTCACTATCCTACAATCAATCACAACCCCTGTGATTATCAGATTTAAACACAAAATGATGAAGTTACCTTCAAACACAAACTACAACCTTGCTTCAAAGCTTTGGCGTAGCACACGAGTTACAACTCAATAAAGAGTCCTTAGCATGTATCAAGGTGATACAAGAAAGGCTCACAAATAACAAACAGTCCTAGACTTGCATCAAAACAATACAAGAGAAGAATACACAAAGAGCACGACTTAAAACCCTAAAAACTATTCTTTTAGAATGACGGCTTTAATACCTAATTAGGTCTTGAAGTCTTCCTTATATACTGAAGCAATATGGGCTCATTAACCTTGTTGGGCTTCAGAACAAAGTAGATCGTTTAGCTGATCTACATAACAAGAATCAGTAACAAATAAGGAAAGTCCTAATATGTAGCAACATCTTTAGGAACTTCCAAACAAATCCAAATATTCCCTAAAATATTATTACTCCTTTAGGAATAAAACCACAACTGATTCTGAACAGATATGCGCGTTGCTTGGTCAACAAGATATGAGGACTTGGATTCCTTAATAAGATAAAGTGCGCATACAATCAAGCATAAAACAAGGCACACTGAACCGTGCCAAGATGTTTGAACATCATATCCAACATCTTACAGAAATTCCCAAAACATGTTGGAACAAAGTATCCAACAACACAAACATGGATATTTGTTTTAACAATAGTGCAACCAATACAAATATCCAACAATCTCCCCCTTTGGAAATTTTTTGGCTAAAACAAATCGAGGCCATTTAAATAAAGCAGAGGTATACAAAACTTCCATTTCTTCAAATAACATGAACGCACACCTATGACGAAACATGCAACACATATAGTCTAAAGAGATACCTTAGATAAACTTCTTCAAATCATCATAAACTCGCATCCATGAAGAATAAGCAGAAAAGCAGTATCACTAAAGAGATTCAGAAATGTGCACAAAACAAAGGAATACCTCACAGGATCTTCAGTCATAGCTTGAACCAAACAGACATGTAGAAAGAAACATGTATTACTTACATCAGAGACACGCAACAGCGGATAGGATAGTAGCAATGTCTCACAAGTGAAAAATAAGCAAAGGAAAAATAAATTACTATGCTACAATCATCAGATCAGGGAAAAATAAATTCCCACACACAAATGTAGAAGAAACTTGGATGTTTCAACATCCAATCAAAAATCAGAAAGGGAAAAATGAATTCCCATCAACAAGGAAAAAAATAAATTTCCCATGCAAACAGGCAGAAGTCACTCTAGATGTTTCAACATCCTAAGTCACATTCTACCACATATCTGAAAAGGAAAACTAAATTTTCATCTACAAGGGAAAAAAATAAATTTCTCATACATACAAGCAACATTTAGATGTTTTAACATCCTATACCACATTCTGCCTACTAGCTTGAGCACTCTCACTACCAAGCACACACCATAGTATCACTCCCCCTCAAAATAACAACCTATGAGTGAATACTAACAGGAAATTCTATTACTCCCCCAGAACCTATGCATACATACTAATAAAGAAGAACTTCAAAAGGATACCATATGTAGGAAAATTTCAAGAAAACATCAGACATATGTTTCAACATCATTAGGAACATTATTTCAGCATCAGACAATAGAATGTTCCAATATCCACATGGATCATATAACAGACAGACTTCAAAGTCACAAAAATGTTCCAACAGCAACAAGGACATTACACAGGGAACATACACAAACCAGAAATTGCAAAATAAATGCAGGAATCAGGCATACATATAATACTAACAAGCAAAACAAATGCATAGATGGCAGAAAAATATGTGGCATATACCATATACCTATACAGGCAGGCATCCACATGCATGCATACACATCTAATCCCCCTTTTTAGCCATAAATTCTGACAAATTAATTAGAAAACTCCACACACTTTGGTCATCACTTTTTGATCCATCCTTCCCATCACCAACAGACACAGTATTACCATCCTCATGATCAGAAACCTTCTTACTTTGGGATTTTTCATTATTATAGGCTGACTTAGCCATAAACTTTATTTGATCAGGTTGAACTAGAGATGTTGTAACATCCGACGCAACATCCGGTGCAATAGCAGTTTTACAAGCAGACACATAAACACTTTTATCAACAACAGCAACATTCAAACTAGACTAAACAAGGTTGCCAGACTTAGTCAAAACAGGTGGAACACTAATCGACGCAGAGGAAGTCACAGAAGAACTTACTTTAGGAGTTTTGAGTTTCCATTCTTTCCTAGCTTGAACACTCTTACCACTGACCTTTGGATGAACATGAGGCTGAGGATATCCATACAATTTATAACAGTACGGCCTTATGTGGCCATATCTACCACAATGGTGACATATCCATGGCGACTTCTTTTTGTTTCTTGGTTGGGGGTTCAGATGTCGGACAGGATGTTGAGACATGTGATCCAACATTACAAACTCAGTCTTCTTTTTAGGAGAAACAAACTTCTTTGTGGGAATTTTGATTTCTTTGTTCACAGTTCCATAGTCAAAGCCTATTCCTTTCATATTTCCATATGTCTTCCCAACTTACAGTATTTCATCTAACACATTAGAACCATTGTTCAACATCCGAACATATTTGGTCATGTTTTCTAATTTGGAATTTAACAAGGTATTTTCCTCTTGTAGACCAGTGATGATTGACATAAGTTTCTCTTTTTCCATAAAAAAAATCATTGATGGTTTTCTTTTGTTTCTCTAGTTCGGAAGATAGAAGAGTTACCTCATTTTGAAGGTCAGAGTTAGCTTACAATTGTTTGTTCTTTTCAGCGAGCAGTTGAGTTATCACTTCTTCACTTTTGACAAAAAGCTCTTTGTAGGAATCATACAGTTCCTCATAAGAAACTCCTTCATCACTTGACTCATTATCAGACTCATATCTCCCTGTTAATGTTGTCACATGATTGAAATTTTTATCATTTCTATCCCTTCTTTGAGACTCACTGTTTCTACTAATGTTGAACGAGATGTTCTGAACATTTGGCCTTGACGTTTTGTCAATCATCTCCAACACTTTGTTAAATTCTCTACCAAGACACATAATTGCATCTAAAATAATTTCATCAGTCTCCATTTCACATTGAACATCTTCCTCATCGGTGTTAGAAATGAAAGCTATGCTTTTCTTCTTATATCCATTGGCTAATTCAAAAGTTTGAAGTGATCCTATTAGCTCATCAACCTTCATACTAGAGATGTTTTGTGCTTCTTCAATCGCAGTCACCTTCATATCAAATCTCTTAGGTATAGATCTGAGAATCTTTCTTACGAGCTATTCATCAGACATCTTTTCCCCAAGTGAGTCAAAGGAGTTAGCCATGTCAAGGAAATTCATGTAAAAGTCATGTATGTTCTCATCCTCCATCATATGTGATTGGTGTGTATACTCGGTTGAGGCGTTTGAATTCGTTTACTTTGGTTTTGAAGAATTTACCAAAAATACTAGTTTTCATAAACTTAGACGAACTTTGTCAAACTAATGTTTTATGGTCGGATAACTCGTAGGAGACTTGAATTCATGTTGGTATGATTTAATGTGAATGAAATGTTAAGGATTGGAAGTTTCAAATTGATGAATGTCATGCGGTGGTTAAATGTCTGTCTTTATGTGAAAGGTGAATTTGAAACCTTATCGTTTCTTTGAGGTGTTGAATGTTGTTGATGATGTTGATGTTAATTCTTATGGTGTTTATGAATAGATAATTTTGATGATGACTTGTTGATTGTATGGATGTAAGTATTTGATAATGCAATTGTTGGTGAATAACATAAATGCGGAGTGGTTATTATGTTAATGTCTAAGGTGGTGAATTATGCATTTTCGAGTCCTTACGTGAAATCCAAGCATTCATATTCATATGAGGTAATCTTGAAGTATGTAAATGCAGGGTGATTATTACATAGCTTTTGCATGACATAAATGCAGGGTGGTTATTATGTCGGTGGATTCATTAACGGTAAAATTATCTCCGGAATCCTATGGTACCACATGCATCTAGAAGAGTCTAGATCATTGCATACATTATTATTTGATGAGTCGAGTCATACTTGATTATGTGAATTGGTGTATACATGCATTGTTGAAATTTGGTGACCGTTGTGAATATCTGGATAAGGTGAATTGTATGCATTACTTGAGATGTTTGTATACTTGGGGACTTATATGAGACTGAATTTATTAATCATGCGAATTCTGATTGTGTCGATTATTTTCAATTGATTATGTTTAATTATGAATTATGAACTAACCCCAAGTGGTCGTTTGGTTGACCGCCTTCCTTATCCGTATGGATGGGTAGACGGTATGTAGGAATAGATTGCTTGCACAAATATCTGACTCGGAGTCTGACTCGTTGCCTTTTTCACAAATTTTTCTAAGTGTTTCAGAACTAGTTAGAATTTGATGGGTTCAGAGTTTGACTCGGAGTCTGTATGCAGCACAAATATCAAACAAAAAGATAGGGGAGAGAGAGAGAGAGAGAGCAGACACAAAGTAATTTATAATGGTTTCTTCAACAAAACAGGAGTAGTCCAGTTAGAGCTGTCAAAACGGGTTGGCCGGGCCGTACGGGCCGACCCATTTAACCTGATTAATTATAGGGTTTGGGCCTTAAATATTAAGCCCGAATTTTAATAGGGCTTTTTAGCCCGGTCCTAAAAAGCCCGATACCCGTTAGGGCAAGCCCGAACGGGCCGCGGGTAGCCCGTTAGCCCACATAACAAAAAAAATCCTATAAATTATATATATTTTTCAAATAATTCTTTACCTAGTTGATTATCAAAGTAAAAAATAAAAGTGAAAATTCAATGAATTAACACATAAATGTAATATAAAATTATATTTGCTCGTTTCGTTATTTATAATTTTAAAGATCGAATATATAAATATCTATAACCATAACGTATCTAATTTACTTAAAATTGTTTTCCTCTCCGTTTTAGTTTACAACTAGTGTAAGAAAATGTTTACAATTTCTTTTTGTGCTAGACATTATTTAAACATATTAAAAATATTATTTATAAAAAAATTTATAGGAGCATTTTATAGTACTTTATTAATATAAAAAAAAAAATTAATACGGGCCGGCCTGTTAGCCCGCGGCCCGTGTAGGGCCGGGCTCGGGTATTATATTTCAAGCCCGTTTTCCAACCAGGCTTTTTGGCCCAGCCCAATAAAGCCCGAAGCCCGTCAGGGCCGGCCCGTTTAGGGTCGGACGCCCGTTTTGACAGCTCTAAGTCCAGTCCCATTCCACTTCCAAGGGATTTCACTATAATCTCACTAGATTACAAATGCTCAAGGACACTTCCAAGAGACTTCCAAATGCTCAAGCACGCAAGCAAGAGACTTTCAATCCTCAAGCACACATGCAAGAGACTTATAAATGTTTACAAATAAAAAAGAATTTTTCTTACACTTGATATACATTCAGAGGTGTAAACAATACAAAACTGAACCGACTCTTAAACTTATAATTTCTAAGATACAAAGTCTGATAAGAAATTCTTAAGTATTTTTTTGCGTTATTTGATTTTGGCTGAGCAATGGCACAGTAAAAATAGAAGAGTCTTGTTATTATTCTTTAAGTCTTCAGCTCCTTATATAGGAAAAGATTTAACAGTCGTTGAGAAGCTCCAAATTAAGAATGTTGGCCCTTTGCATGATATGGATAGTTCCGTTGATTAGACATTTCAAATTCCTTTGCAGAAACTAAAATTATTTGTTCATTCTTTTTGTCCTTGAAGTTCTTTGTTTGTTTCTACTCGTGATCAGAAGAAGATAAACTTTACTACAAGACTTTGATAGAAACAACTGCAGAAGAGGACAAATCTTACGTGGAGTCTTGGTCCCTCAAGATCTTCTGAGTCTGGAGGTCTTCCAAATTTGATGAGGTCTTGGGAGTCTGATGATCTTCAGAGTCTGATGAGAGTCTTCAACACCTGAGTTACATCATTTCTTTTGATCCAAGGTGTTGGCTTCAGGTTGACCTTCCTTCAGATCTTCTACCATAGTCTTTGAGTTTCTCTTGTGCTTCTTATGCTCTTTATACATGTTCAGACCTTGTTAAATTTTATTCTATGGTCATGCGCACTTGAACATATATCAACATATCCAATTATTCTTTAATACATTGTTATCATCAAAACCTTAAAGGAATTGTACAAACCATCATACTCATTTCAAACTTTGTCTGCATCATCTTAGAATTTATTTTGCACATAGTAACATCAATAGAACGAAAAATGATATCATCAACATATATCTGAACAATTAAGATACCATTCTTCAGAATCTTTTTGAAGAGAGTAGTGTCAACTTAACTTGTTTTGAAATCATTTTCTATAAGAAAGTCACTCATTATGTCATACCAAGCTCTAGGAGCTTGCTTCAGACCATGTAGTGACTTTTTTAGTTTAAAAACATACTCTGGATGTTTTAAATCTTCAAACCCAGGTGGTTGTTTGACATACACTCTTAACATCCATTTGATATAAAATGATGTCATAATTAACAACATATGATAGTAATAAACTAATTGCTTCTAATCAAGCAACATGTGCAAAAGTTTCAATGTAATCTATACTCCTGCTGATTATAACCTTGAGCTACAAGTCTAGCTTCATTTTCCTTAAACCCTAGAAACTTCTGGACTTTCTCTCTTCTTGTGCGCCGCAAAATACTTTGTAGATCCAACTACTTTCTCTTTTCTTCCTCCTTTCATATCCACCGATCGCAATCCATTGTTTCTTCTTCCTCATTTTTCTATGTTCCTTTAGTTTCTCTGTTCGTTTTTTTTCTTAAGTTTTTACATGATGGATTATTGAATCAGATGATGTTCGTTGAATACTATGATTTTTTTTCATCTACTAGTGTGTTTAATTTTATTAATATGCTATCACCATTATGCTTAATTTTGATGAATTAAATTAAATTAGTTTAGTGTTATATTTAATTTTACATTAAATATATAATTTTTTTTATACTTTATAGTATTATTTTTTTTTAAGCAACTTTATAGTATTATTCATGTAATTTGTCTAGAAATTATCAAATAGCAGTCATCCCACTATTTGTCATACCGCTAGCTATCCTGTTGTCCCACTTTTGAGGTCGGCCGCTATCCGGGATTGACTTATGTATTTGTTCAAGTGCTTGGTTATTTGGGCATGTAGGGAAAATACTTGTGAATTCTATAATAAGAAGATAAAGCGCTAAAAAAACCAACAAGAAAAATCATTTAAGAAAGATCTTGAGATTAATGAGTTTGATAGAAATACGGTTTGTGATGGAACATTATTGCGTCGTTTTATCCAAATACTCAACCTCACATAATGAGATAATGTTTGGTCGTTGCTACTTGGTTGTTCGGACATTTATAGTACTCCGACTGTGCATTAGCCTAACTCTAGCAGGCAAATGCTATCACATGGACACCATGGAAAAACGGGTTTTTGCATTCTGTTGTTGGTTCTTGAAAAAATTGTTTATCCTGCAAGTCCATTAATCACTTGAGAATCAATTAATCAAAATTCAAGGCAATAAAGACAAACCAAAACACTTAAATGAACCATAAAGGTTATTTTGAGACTGCTAAAAAGTCAGATGATCAAAATGGAAAATGAGTGTCTACTTGTAACTTGTAAGGACAGTAAAGGTATTTATTTACACAATTGCAATGATAAAAATGGAAAATGAAATAGTTTTCCTTCGTCTAAGTTCCCCCACAATTGCAGTGATGACTGTTGCCATTGCTGTATGCATTTGGGTACTTTGCATCCAGACACTTTAAGCCCCATATCCGGACTGTCCGGTCATCACTTGCTGAGGCCAACATGTGGGGGTTAGCTGGATTCCAGCTCACGCAGTTAACGGCTCCAGAATGACCGGGCAACACATCTATCAAGTCCCCTGAGCTTCTATGCCATATGTAAACCTAGCAAACATGGAAATCCAATAAACTTAATGGTTGCACGATAGAATTTATGGAAATTACTATAAGGGGAAAGTCAATCAACGAATGAAGTCCAAGTTCGTCTCTGAAATTGTAGGATACTCACAAGTTGATACCTCAAAAATTGGAAAATTGGCAAAACATCTCTGAAAATTATAAATTCTTGGTCATTTTAGCCTCCAGTTACTGTCTTCCGTGTGCAAATATTTCAAATTAGTCCTTATGGTTTAATATTCAAAATCAAACTACTCTCTAAAAAATTACTTATGGCGTTAGTCCTCATAGAGCTAAAACTCAATACTACCTAAAAGATTCTGTGTAGCTAAAACAGCCGACAACGACCACGTTCCATAACATTTTGGTCAATTTCATTAATTCAGACTAATCTGACAACGCCCCTACAATTCATGGACCAAAATGGTATTTCACTCGTCTGTTGACTATATTAAAGGCAACCTCAAAAGCAAAAATAACATAATGTCTTTCATAGACAACCAATTAGAGTAATACCTGTGAATCCTCACTTCCACTAGCAATAAACGATTGCTTAAGCCCTCCAAAGCAAGATCTAATAACAAACCGGGAGCGTCTATGACTTTTATATTTCCCAACAAGCTTAAGATCTCCTTCTATATTCCAAAGATGTATTTCCTGGTTCAGAAGATTAACCAACAAGAATCTGCTATCCTTTGACAAAGAGAATGATGTTATAGTCTGATCCTCTTCAATAAATCTCTCAACCTTCGTTTCTTTATTGAAGAGCACTATTGCATTTTCTTTACAAATACTCAGAATATGTTCCCCGTCACCTGTTATTTCCAAATCAGAAATCTTGAGGGTTTTCTGTCCTTTCCAAGACTCAACTTCTTTCCCGTCTAATTCCCACATGCAAATGCTTTTGTCACTGAGGCCAGAAAGTATATACTTTCCACAAGGAAACCATGCACAGGAGACCAGGCCAGAACCATTCTTTTCATAAACTTGCAGGCATTTACCCGTAGAGACATCCCAACGCCTAACAGCTTCCTCCACTCCACATGTAAGAAGCTCTTGGCCATTAGGACTCCAGGAAACAGATGAAACAGATTTCTGGTGACCACATAATTTATGCTTCATAGACAGTCCACCATTTGTGTCTACCTATAGAAGGAAGGCCAAATAACAAAATATGTGAAACCCAACATCATAGCATTAAGTGACATTTTGTGTCTATGTATAAGCTGATCAATATTTACGGGAGCAAGATGCAACAAACATGCATCAAACACGAAAAAAATACTTTACTCTTATGAGCACATCACCCAGTCAAGTTATCGTAGATACTTTGTTGCTAAACTATCAAAACGGCGACTTGTAGAGTTAAAACATAATAACTATCAAAAGGTCTCTGAGAGTAATGGAGGGCAAATACATAATTAACTATTCCCAGATCCATATCCAGGGAATATAAGGTTGGCTTGGTGGTTGGGTGGGGAAGTTAATGAATGAAGTGATAAGCTGGTTTGCATTCTATCCCCACCCACAACATAAAACTAACATATACTAACATTTTCCATTCCAAATAAAGTAAAAATAAAAAATAAAAAATCCCCAGTTCCAACAACTCCGGTGAAGTCTTGCTGCTGTCTCCATTCTCATGCACTATCCAGCAGCCAGATTCCATCACCAGTGATCTTTTTCTGTCTTTATTTTAGACTAATCATTTTCTAGTCCATTGTTCAATTCCACTTTTTTCCGGCTGAAATTTAATTGAGAGCTCAGTTGTCTTTTGCTCTCATTTAACTCGTATTTGATCTACTGGTCTCCTTCCTACTATTACTGCCGAGTTCTTGAGGTTTGCTTTGCTAAGTATCAATGTTTGCCACTATTATATTAGATTTGTTCGTGACAAGCTGAAGCTTAATGTGTCAAATGAAAAAATTAAGAGCAGTGTTGATCATCTTCTTTGTTATTCATAGTTTACATGGCATCATCACCGGGATGATTGAAACATTTCTATTTCACCTTAAATTTATGAATTAAGTGTATATACACAGAGTGGAAAACACAAATAAGATGCAACAGGGACATGACTTTAGACTACACTTAATTTAACAACCCAAACTTGGATCTTATATGAGAGATGATTTATTGATTTTGAACACATCATAAAGAGGGTTATGGTCTTCTACTATTTTTCAATAAACCATGAACTACACCAAAGTAACATAGAATTGAACAATGTTGGACCAGGGATTATGCTATTGATAACAGATGCAGATATCCCATGTAACTGTAGAAGAGAACATGTATTACATCAATTTGGGATATATGAATAACAACTTACAATTGGTCACTGCATTTAGGATCTGATGTTTAAAAGATAACAAGCATATATTTCATCATTAGGTATTACCTCCCAAATGATTGCAGTTCGATCATTTGATGCTGTAGCTAAATATTTCCCATCATGTGAAAATTGTACAAACCATACTTCATCATCATGGGCATCTAATATCTGTCAGATATTTGATGAATAATAAAATAGCATCAGAACGAATATACTGCTCATGCTATAGAAAGAAATGCAGGATTGTCATGGTTAAACATGTCAAATGTTCCGTGTTTAACATCAATCAAAGCATACCATATAGAGCATACACAAATCTAACAATCAAAAAATTACACTACAATGGTCTTGATAGAAAAATACAATTCCAGTTTAAATGAAATTTTACTGCAAAACGATTAGATCTGCAATGCTGCATTGATCTGATTATAGAGTGCTAAAACCCGACAAGATCAATGTCACGGATGAGAATGTCATGATGGATTAGCATTTGCACAAAACATAACATGATTGTAACAACAATTATTAGAAACAAAATTGAAGTTGCTCCCATTGCAGAAAATATGACAAGGGCCCGTCCTAGGTTTTAACATATTGTAGAAGCATTGGTGAAGAGGGTCAATCGATGGAGAATGGTCGAATAGTTAGAGATAGGGTGGATATAAAATACCATATGTTAACCCATTTAGATTCATATCAAAATTTTATTATTTAAAGAATAATAAAAAAAAAATTGGATACTCCTCCAATTAGAGATGTATACGTGCGGGACCTGGGTACTTCTCCATTTTTGGAGTATCAAGGCTTCCTAGGTATCCGTCCACAAATCTGTTATAACATTTATTCTCTACAATATCAAGCGTAACTTCGTGTTGACTCTTCACTACCCAGCAATGAGTCCAAAACATACCTACATTCATTTCATCCCTTTGTGTGCTTACGACAAAATGTACACTCCATGTATGTTTTTTTTACTTATATTCAAATAGAAGCATATGCTTCCAGAACTTGTGACCACAATTCTAACTTCCCGTCTATTTTTTTCGAAACTTGTCTCCAACTAGAACCAAATCATTTGTAGAAAGCATGGCATCATGGCATTGTTTCGGAAAGAATACCCAAGCCACGACCAAGGTAAAGAATACTATATTAGGGACTCCAAGTCAACCATCAGTATAGCATTACACTACTATATTATGTTCTCACACTTGTCATTAATCTATTGTACATATACTTGAGAATATGACTGCAGTCTTACATGGTGCCTTTGACTATGCCTCTCTGGGCACCGTATCCAAAATTAAAGAAAATCAAGCCTTAATATATAAAATTAACTAATAGTCATAGCAAATATATTGCTTCGTTAGTAAGCTTTCCCAGCATAAAATCAAATTGAATATTTGTGATGCGTATCTATTACATTATACTGCACTCATCCAGAATTCACTTACACGTCATAGTCTGGGCTAACAAATAATTTTATTACCATCTTATGCCTTTTTCCTTCTATAATCTTACATGTCTCAATTATCTAGTTCAGTCCAACTGCCTCTTCCAACTAACTGCCACATCGGCCCATCTCCTCTAACCTCTCTATTCCGCCCATTTGTTGGTCTTAGCCCAAACCCAGTATCCTAACACTATGTTCTATTTATATGTTATAGTTCTTCTTTTCCTCCTATTGAACTCAAAATTAACATCTGAAAGATATATTAGATCATAAAGAATAAACCAAACTGCAATTCCAATTAAGGAGACATGCATCTCGTTGTTCACAAGAGAAAAATGCATCTTAGTAATCAATAAAATGTCGCTAGTTGGCAGCTTGGTTGGTAAGATGAAGGGCATTGAAGGAGTTCTAACCCCTAAATTTCTAACATTTTCCTACTGACCAAATTCTTTCTATACTTCTAAATGATTCGAATGTATCTTCAAATTTTTTATTTGAAGATATTGATATGTTAATGATTAGGAGATTTGGAAGTCTTTTATTTTCTATTTTGATTGACTGCTGATAATGTCCTTTAATTAAGGATGGAGTTCGGCTTTGGATAGCTCAAGCTCCTGTCCTATAAAAGCCTTCAATGTTCATTAGTGTCACACTGGATTCATTTCTCCAGTTAGAAAACAAGATAATATTTATTTATGTACTCTCTGGATTCAATTATAAGCAAACATACATACTTTCACACTTATTAAGAATCATAGTTGAGTGGAGAAGAGAAAATACATTTACTAGCATACCCCTAATTATAAATGGTCATCCCCTCACAACATTAAGGAGTTAGGGAATGGTTTTGAAACTCTTATTTTGATGCTTTATCATACTTTTTGATCTTCAATTTTAAGACCTTTACCTTAGAATTCTTTTTTGCCTGCTTTTTCAGTAAAAGTTGTCGTTTAATTAGGGAATGTTTTAAAAAAAGTTTGTTAAAATATATCTCTATCTCAATTGGACTCAAACCAGCAACCATTGCCCGACTGAAACATGTGATTAAATTTGGGTTGGAGTTATGTGCCTAAATCAAGTGGACATGAATATCGGAACTAAGTGTGACGATGATACCACATATGGAACTCCCCTGATAACAAAAAGAATATGCTTTTCACATCAAAACTATAACCTGAGCATTCAGGGTTTATGTAGATTATCCATGGGTTTGGGCCCACGTAAAGTGTTGCCTTCTGCTTTAAGCAGTGGCTTAAAGTTGTAGAATAAATTATGGCAATAACGTGTATATGATCGTGACACAAAAAAGAACAGGGACAGGGAACTATTTCAATTAGAGCAACAGCATATATATATTTAGAGTCCAGGTATGCTCCATTTACAACTTGCTCCATTTAGTCTATTTAGGATCTTGGATGATAGACATGTGGCAAAAAAGGATTCAATGGTTGAGATTAAAAAATAAATAAAACATTTATTTTTAATAAAACACCATATCTCTCCCGTATCCACCTTCCTCTCTTGCATCTCTCACCGCCGCCCAAAACCTCCATGGCTGTCGCACCAATCATTGTCGTAGTAGTTGAGAGAAACAAAAGCACTATTGTTCCATGTTTTGCAACTACCAAGTCAACAACAGAGATTTTGCAAACATTTACAGCAAAGTTAAGTAGAAAGATCAATATAAACCTCAACATCTTTTCAACATATCATTTTCTAACCTGTAATGTTCTAGATGGTATCTGAGTTTTTCCACAGTGATGATCTGAATATAATGACATCTCCTTATCCAATGAGTTGTGAAACGAGCAAACATCTCGTTGCAAAATGAGGGCTTGTTCAACTAGATGTTCCAATCTCTTCTCAGGAATCATTACAGTCGGGGGAATCAGATTTTGTAGTTCCTCCAGCAGTTTCAACCGAGTCCTCGCCCTTATAAAATCTCGACCAGAAGAACCACATTGGTCGGATGGTGACAATAAGCAAGAAGAAAGTTCACGAATTCTAGCACTATCAACACAAAGTTCTGTAATCTCAGTCCTCAATGTCTTCAATGCATCCATAACCTTATCCCCATCGAGAAGCTCAAAAAATTTCTGCTCCAATATTAAAAATGAGGCGGCTCTAACAATTCTTTCATCTTCAAGACCAATTTTATTCAACGTGCATACACTTTCCTCCCAATCACCATCAAGTACCTGCTGCATAAACACATTTACCACAGACGAATTCAACGGTATGCCAGACTCCTCCTCTAGGTTTTCCCCAGTCTTTTTATAACCAAGAGAATACAATGCCTTCGTGATTATCCTTACAAACTCCCCTTTTTTTATGATCCCTTTTGAACCAACAACTTCGTTGTCCCCTTCAGATGATAGGGGCCGAGCCATCAAGTCACTCGAAGATCCTACAAAACGCTCCACAGAAGATGAACCGTTATAGAGACTAATTAATCCTTTAGACGACAATTTTGTTCGTTTTAATGCTGGTTCTTTATCTTCCACACCTCCCATGAAAAATGCGCCTCAGCCCATATATAACAATTTTCCAGTAAAAGAGTATAACAACCAACAACAAAATGCCTCCAAAAGTAGTGAAGGAACAAATTTCTGCACAAAAAATCATCACAAGAATATCAATAATAAACAATGATATACCATAAAATATAGAGAATATGAACATGCACTGTCAGTGTAAACTAGTTTTACATTGACCTCCAATTAGAATTGTGAATTGGGTAGTTATTTTCAAAAAGCGGTTATAATCTATGCTTATTCGATGAAGGTGTAAAACAGTTTACACCGTCAGTACACTTCCATTAAACTTATAACTCAAAAAAGCATTTCAAAACTTGTATGAGGTTTACTATATAAAATATAAATAATCAAATACACTGTCATTGCAAAGATTATTTAAACTTTAAACTATTAATCAATCATATTACAAATGTTTAACTTTAATCCAAACTACATCGAAAAATAATCAAATAACACTGAATCAGAACTTCATTTCCACATAATACTCAGAAATTGAACTTGATAACCGAAAGAAAAGAATAAGAATCGTAAACCGCAGATCCAGGAAGTGAAAATGATCAACGGACTTACCGGAGAAGCAAGAAAAGCGATCTGAAGTTCGCCGGAATCCGATGAGCGATCGGTGGTAGAGCACCGCCAATTTCTTTCTTTCTTTCTTATTTTCTTTGGCCTGAAACTGATTTTTCTATGTGCAGTTACCGAAGCAGGAGAAAGGGATTGGATGGTGTGGATATGTGTTTTTATAGAGAGAAATGTTTAAAATCAATATTCTATTCAATTCTACTTTTTCTTTTCGATCTTTATTTGTCTACTGTTGCGTAACTTAGTTGATATAAACATTGTATTAAATTTTGGATTTCCTATTTATTTATTTAAGATGAGAAATTTTAACTATTAGACTACTTGACAAAAAAATTCATTATCTTTTAATCTAAAGTGGACATAGATTAACGTTGAGATGGACGATAATGCGCTCAAGACAACAACGACTTTTTGGAAGGATGGTGGTGTGTCTACAATTACTTAGACGATCAAGTTGATGATTGCTGAGAGTGTGAGGTTTCCTTTGTGGAATCCACCGATTGGCTACTTGTCTTAGGAGATCGTTGTTGAAAGACAAATGTTGTATGCTTGTATGCTCATCATGTGATCCTGATGGTGTTTATGGATTTGCTTGTTGATCATGTTGAACATGAGATCATGGGATTGATGTTGTTGAATGCTCTTTGTGGATGACACTTTCCTCGGCTACTTTCTTCTTCATCGTTGCCATCGGCCTTTCTTCTCCAGACGAATAAAGGTGGTGTACATGCATGTGATTCGACGCTCATACTTGACCCCATGCTTAAAATCTAGTATTTATGTAGTGAAGGATTAAGGTTTAGGCTCTCACATCTTTGTTGGAGCAAAATGAGTTTAAATAATGCCTCTTAAGTTTTGATGATAACAAGGTATTAAAAGATCAATTTGATATGTTAATATTTGTTCAAGTGTGCATGACCATATACTAAAATTTATTATGTCTCAATCAAAGTATTGGTTCAGAAAGAACAAATTGAAGAGAAAAGATTTTCACGAGAAGCTTTGTTGCAAGTCAGAATCTGAAGAAGTCAGACTCCGATGACTACCTAGACTCTGGAAGCAGTTAGACTCTGAAGATGAACCAGAAGCTAAACCTCAGATCCTCGAAGCCAGACTCTAGAAAGCTGAAGAACAAAGGAGCAGAAGCATTGGATGCTAAGCTTTGATAGTTCTGAAGATCAGGCACAACAGTGTACGACCACTATCTCCACTACCTCTAACATTTCCATGTGCATTGGACGAAGCTACAATTGTTTCTCCATTAGAAAAGAACAATTAATTCCTTATCAAGGAAAGGATTCAAAATCATTTCTTCATAGGACATTAACCAAATCAAGCAAAAAATCAATGATGATGGATCAAGCTTCTCAAATGACTCTTTGATGCGCTGACACTCTTCAACGTCTCTTTTCAACCTCTATATAAAGGATTGAATACTTGAAGAAATTACAAGACTCTGTAATATTTTTACAAGTATGAAAACCCTGCCAAAATCATTACGCATCAATCAATTGGAATTTCTTCTAAACTTTCATATCTTAGAAATTCTCAGTCTATAGTCTGAAATGTGTTGTATTTGAGAACACCTCTGATTTTATATCAAGTGTTCAACCAAACAATTTATCTTTGTAATCTTTGTTTGTTAGAAGTCTTTTGTTTGCGTACTTAAGCAATTGTAATATTGTGTGATTATAGTGAAAAATCTTTTGTAAGTGGCAAGGGGATTAGACTACTTCCGGATTTTGGAGGGACCCAGGATAAATTGGTTGTGTCTCTTTCTTCTCTCTCTAGCTCTTTAATATTTGCTGCACTTAACTCTGAACATTGTTTCAGGTTCTGAACTCTATCAGAAGCGTATCAGATCCTGAGAAAACACATGTCTACTGGTGGTGCTAGAACTGCTGATTCTAGAGATTCCAAAAATGTATCATAGGACTATGGTACTGATGACAAGCAATCCAACTCATACAAACCTCCAATGTTTAATGGAGATCCTGAAACATTTTCTTGGTGGAAAAGTAAGATGTACAGTCATATCATTGGTATAGATGATGAACTTTGGGACATCATTGAAGATGGTGTTGACATTCCAATAGATGAAGAAGGTGAAGGAAAATCGATTGCATAAACAGGCAGCAGCATGAAATTTTTGATTTTCTTTCCTTCGATCATTACGAATTTGACATGAATCAGTAAAACAATGTTACCTCTTAAATTGCAAGAAAAGTCTCGATCACAAAGCAAAGCAAGCAGCAGAGCCTCTATTAGTCCACATGAATGGTGCTCCTCCAATTCCTGGTGCTAGCCAAGCGATCAAAGGTTTGGGAGAATTAGGGTTTCTGAAACGTGTAACCAAGACTTCAACACAAGGGTTCTATTTATAGAACTCCTAGTATGCTCTGCAAGTCTGAAGTCACTATTGGGCTTCCGTAAGCCCATTAATGAGTTTAGTCTTTTGATAACTAATTAGCGTTATTTTTTAAACGCACTCATCATATAAGTCTTACTTATATTTCTCTTTTGACCGTTTTTTTGTATGTGACTCCATAGGTTCTAGTCGCATTGGAAATAATATTAAATCTAATATTTAATATTATAAACAATGAGAGGTATCTAGCAACACATCATTGCTACCCAAGTGACAAGAATATCAAGTGATCCGACGAAACCTTTTCCTTGATAATATTCATGTGTACAATTACTCCTTTGTCCTCATATCTTTATTTATCTCAAGGCATAGATTTTGTCACCATTGTATAGATCAATATTTACTTTTCTTGATCACGAAATATACTGAATAACGAATAAGTCCAATATCTCATATTGACTTAGTTCGGCATGGACATGCAACTTTACAATCATATTTCATCAAGAGGCCTAAAGATATATCTCATGCTATGACGAGGGACAAATCCCATCTAGGACACTTATGTCCCTCATCATGATTCATTAAGTACCCATTAGCCAACGTTATGGTTATCCTTTTACACATAACGTTAGAATGGCAATAAAGCACTTGAGTCCATATCTAGGGATCATAGTGGTTTCAGGTATATACATCATTATCACTGTAAGAATATCTTATGACATTTTCATAACATACTATGTAGTATTTTCACGGTGGGTCATTCCAGTATAAATATTACTCCTAATATTTATACCTATGTATAGACTTAATATCTCATATCCATGACCCATGACATGTGGTCATCAATCTACAAACATAATAGTCTCTGCGCTTTATTATTATCTCAATTTATATTAAAGCTTGACTACATATACATTTAAGAATAATGTTCTTTATGTTAATGTAATATAATGATTACGTCACACTTAATATACCATTACATGAACTATCTATTCTAGGGACTTTATTAATATTACAACAAATATAATAAAGAGTGCAATATATTATTTAATAATAAAAGTTATGATACATAGCATAAGTTTAACGTAAACTATTGGCCTATAGGGCTTACCCCAACATAAGGTGTAGCTATTGATATAAAGAAACACATTGATGCTTAGAAGAAGCTCTACAAGAAACATCAAATAGTTAGAGGAATTATTGTTGTTGCTTTACCTCACAGTGAATACTTAAAGTTAGCTGACAAATCAACTGCTAAAGCTATGATCAAATCTTTGTGTCAAACTATGAAGGTAACAAGAAGGTTAGGGAATCTAAAGTTAATCTTCTTGTTCAATAGTATGAGATGTTCAAGATGAAAGAGAATGAAAACATTGAGACTATGTGTAACGCCCTGTTTCTATTAAAGCGATAAAACACGCTAATAAAGCATATATTCAAGAAATAGACGTTACGTCTTCAACAAATAACATCAACATGCATATATATAAAATTTCTCAACAGTCGCAGCGGATATAAATCATACATCTCGAAGATATACATGTCATGAGATCAATATACATCATTATATAAAATCTCCAAATCCCTACATATGGGTCAAATCTCAAAAATAAATAAATCCAACAAACATAAAGACCAGCGTCCTAATCAGAGCCTAATCTAAGACTTCAAGAAACGATAACGGAGATTAGCTCCCGCTATCCAAGCAGTCACCAAAAGCAAACTACTCATGCACTCCGTCTACCCATTCATACAAACAGGTAGGCGGTCAAAACCACTGGGGGTTAGCTTCACATCAATCATAATCAACATAAACAGTTTGACATAAATGAATCAAATTAAGTCTCAATTAATTATTAGGAGCAATTAACTCTCATATGCATATACACACGACAATTACAATGTCACAAGTATATATTCATCAAACACACTTAACAACAACAACCATCATTCACATACATCACTTAAGACTTATGCCAATATGATATGCGCTTATACACGATACATATATGCATGTCGTACCATATCACCGACAGCAAGATGCCAACATAACATCATAAGTAAGAGTACACCTCCTCTTACGATTCAACTATGTAAAAGTACACCTCCTTTTACATTTCTTATATGACTCAATATGATTTACGGTGCATGAACATACAAGCAAGGACCCAATAATGCAAAACATTCAACATATACATCCACCAACAACAATGTAAAAGTACACCTCCATTTACATTGACTAGTTTATCAACAATTGCATTATCAAGTATTTACGTCCACACAATCAACAATTCACAATTCAAATAAGAGTCTTCACCACATTATCAACAAACATTGACATCAATTGTCATATATACATTAATCAACATCAACTATATAATATAGCTCAATAACTTCATACACTTTCTCACAATCCAAGTAAAGGAGGAAAATACAACATTTTATTATAAACATCATATTCAACACCTAACAATCATCCACATATCTTCATTTAATCATATAAAGCTATTCACGAACGATTTTCCAAGTAATTGATCTTAGAGATTATTTTCGACAAAGTTCGTATCATTTCATCTATATTGCAAAACCAAATCATTTTCAAAACAAAACCAAGTTAGATTCAACAAGACATAGGTTAAATACTCTTAAACCTCTTAATTGAACTCCTAATACTTTTATTTTTGAAGTTTGGAAACAAACCATAAGTTTTGAGTCGACTTAGAAACGGTTATGCTGAATTTTCGTAAAATTTCACCAAGACCTCCTTGGAGTGTTTTCATCATAACTCAACATCTAAAAACCATTTTCACGTCAAACTCAAGCCATTGGAAAGCTAACAAAATTATCTAAAACTTTCATGTTTACACCAAAGGCCAATTCAAAACAGAAAAGGGCGTAAAATAGTGAAATACGAAGGATCTGGTTCACCAAAATCGTGTCACGATTTTAGAAATCGTGGCGCGTTTTTATGTCCAGAAATTACTAAACTTTCTGCCAACAAAATCGTGTCACGGCTGCAAAAATCACGGCACGATTTTGACAGCATCAGGTCCAGAAATCAGCTTTTCAAAAAGTGCGTTTTCCACCATTTCGCGCGTAAAATTCAAACCGTTAATCTGTTTTCAATGTCGTTTTCGCCTACGCGCTCCTGACACTTAGTTCTATCATAATCAATCAAAAAATTCAAGTTTCAACTGTCCCAAAATAATTTTCCAGAACCTCACATGAACACTTAATTTTTAAAACGGTTAACAATCGAATTTTCACGCAAAACTCCCGTTTTCTCCCAAACGACTCAACTAACACAACCACAACATGAAAACAGAATTCTACAAGGTTCAATTCCCTCAACCATGTCAAAAACTCAGTCTACAACCTCATGTAACAAAAGTTCATTTTGGTCCTTCACATGAACAACTTAACACAAACTTCACCAATTCAAATAACAACTTCACAAGATTGAATACCCATGGTACAAATCAACAACAATAACATATCAAATTCAACAACAACTTCATTTGAACATGAATTCATCACAATCAACAACAACAACACTAATTTATACCAATTTGAGCAAAATCAACAAAGTATACATATAAACATATATTGAGCATGTAATTTCATCATCAACAACTTGATTATCAACAAATTCAAATACCCAAACATCACATCAAAATACAAGCACGATTTCATCAATTAAATTCATGATAATCACTTTATACAAATAAGCACTTATGGGTTTAAGGAGAAAAAGAGATTATACAAAAGATTATGAATGAAATCTAACCCCCTTACCTCAATAAGCAATAATCCTAGCACAAGCTTCAATTAGGCTCCTATGGGTTCTTCAAGCTTTCTCTACAACCCCCCTCTCTTCCTCTTGCCCCTTTCTCTTTCTCCTCTTCTCAAATTTGTAAAAATGATAGTGTAACCCTATTTTCTTTAATGACCAAGCTTATATAGTCTCTACACATTGGGCTTAACCCTCTTAGTGTCTTAATGGGCTCACAACACTTATAAACCAACCCCCAAAGTTTCTATCCACTAACGGTTAAAAATAATAACGATTACTTACCGGTTATAAAATAAATTACTGCAACTTACTAGTAACCTGATAAATAATGGTTCTCACTTGAAACACTAAAAATAATCCTCACCATGAAATTACTAATTTACCCTTACTCACAAAATGACCAGAATACCCTTCTAATACCGAAAACCCACTAAAATGCACACATAGGCAATTAATCACATACAAGCATAATTAAACACACATAAAAACAATTAAAATTAAATCTAGAGAAAATCAGGTTGTTACACTATGTACTCAAGCTTTCAGACTCTGGTATCTGAACTTCAGATTCTGAAGAAAAGTTACTCAATTGTTGATCATATGAACAAGATTCTAAGGAGCCTGCCTGTTAGATGGAGACCTAAGGTGACAACTATTGAGGAAGTAAGAGATATGAATAAACTCAGTATTGAAGATCTCATAAGCTCTCTTAAATGTTATGAGTTAAGGCTCAATAGAGATGAACATGTTAAGAAATCCAAGTCTATAACACTAAAGTCAAAGGAAAAGTCTTCAAAAGCTCTCAAAGCTGATGAGTTTGAAGATGAGTCACCTAATGGAGGTTTTGAAGAAGATCCAGAAGATGAAGAGATGGTTATGCTTTCCAAAAGAATTTAGGACCTAGAAGAAAGAAACAAGAGGTTCTCAAACAGAAGTAGTGGCTCCAAAGGATCGAGCTAAAAGAAAGAAGATAAGAAAGGATGTTTCGACTACAAGAAATCTGGTCACTTCATTGCTGATTGTCCAGATTTGTAAAAGGACACGTCAAAGGGGAAATCAAAGAAAACAAGCTTCAAACCCAGTAACTTCATAAACAAGATCAAGAAGAGTTTGATGGCATCATTGGATGATCTTGACAAAGAATCAAAATATGAGAAAGAAGAAATAGAGGAAGAAGCTAATCTGGCTTTGGTAGCAACAACATCTTCTGATGCAGAGTCTGGAACAAATTCTGAGGATGAAGATGAGGTATACTCTAAACTTACTAGGTCTTAACTTAATGATTCTATCAAAGAACTTATCAATCATTACCAAACCAAATCAAAATAGTTAATTTTTTTGAAAGAAAGATATGTAAGGTTGATTAGAGAACATGAGAGAACTCATCTGGAGATGAATGATTTGGAAGAGGAAAATAGATACTTTAAGAAAATGATGGATAAGTGGTTTAATAAACCCCTAAGTAAGCAAAATATTGCAGTTCAATAGTTTATTGTGATTGGAATTGACAAAAGCAAGGTAGCTTCTATGATTTATAGAGTTAAAAGGAATAAGTGAGAGGGAATTGGTTTTACTAAAGAATATAGTAAACCTAAAGCCATTCAACCACTTTGTTCTAACTGTATTAAGAAAGGCTTAAAAGCTTATCTTGTGCCAGAAGTTGGCAAGAATGAAGTTTTGAACCAGTCGGAACCTGAAGATTCTGAATCTCAGACTCTGAACAAATCAGAACCAAAGATTCCTAAGTTTAACGTTTTGAATAAACCTGAATCCAAGACTTCAAAGATTGAGATTTTGAAAAGACCAGAACCAATGACTTCTAAGTCTCAGGTTCTGCTGAAAATAGAAACAAGATTCTTGAAAGCTAAGATTCAGACGAGTTCAATATCTCAAGCTAAGATGATTTCAAGACCAAAAGATTTCAAACTTAAAGTCTTGAATGAATCTAAGTCTTATAACTTCAAGCACAAGGCACAAATGAAGTCTAAACCTTTCAGAACTAACCCAAAAGAACCCAAAAATATATGAGTACCTAAGTCTGAAATTGTGTATGCTGCATATATGCTTAAGAGGGATGGAAAAGCAAAGATCATGGTACCTGGACAGTGGCTCCTCGCGACACATGACAGGAAAAAAAATTATGTTCCAAACCTTGACCATGAAAGAGGGAGAAGTGTGAGATTTGGAGGAAACTGGAAAGGCAAGATTATTGGTATATGGACTATTGACTTTCATATAACATAATAAGCTTCAGAACCTGTTCAGAATTTAGAGTCTAATGACAATCCTGAAGGTTCAGAAGTTGATCCAACTGCATAAGCTCATCAAGATGAAGAAGGTTCAGAAGTAGCTCATGATGGTTCTCAAGAAGCAACTCAATCCAAAAACACTTTCAAGTATAAGTCTTCACATCCAGAAGAACTAATCATTGGAAACAAAGATAATCCCAGAAAGACAAGATCAACCTTTAGACAAGAACATTCAATATTGAGACTGCTATAAATTATTGAACCAACTTCAGTTGATGAAGCACATTCTGATGATGGATGGATAGTTGCAATGTGAGAGGAACTCAATCAGTTTCAAAGAAATCATGTCTGGGATCTGGTTGTCAAACCACCTCAGAAGAACATTATTGGAACAGAATGGTGTTCAGAACCAAGCCCAATGAGCTAGGTGAAGTTGTCAGGAACATAGCAAGGCTTGTAACTCAAGGTTACAACCAGCAATATGGTATTGATTACACTGAGACATTTGATCTAGTTGCAAGACTGGAAGCAATAAGTAGACGCGATTCTACATGCATGTGGTATTAATTTCACCGTTTCGGATGCTAAAATATCCTATCTCCGCTTTGGATACTAAATATCCATTAATTCACCACTTTGGATACTAAATATCCGTTAACTCACCACTTTGGATACTAAATATCCGTTAACTTATGAATGCATGAACACATGACTCACCAAATGCATATGTTCATACAAGAATTCACCATTATAAACATTGCCATTTTGGATACTAAGATATCATATCACCACTACGTGTACAAGCTTTCACCATCATATTATACACATACATTTATCACCAAATCACCACAACAAAGAAGAAACATCACTTCTGATATGTCTGGTGAGGACGGTTGAGTGGCAAAGGCGGCAGAGAATGCTCTGGTGTGACGATAACGACTTCTAGTACGGCGGCGACGAGTCTTCACGGTGGGGTGAAAGGTACCTGCAGGCACGTTAGCACTTCGACACTTAAGTTAGTAATGGAACTAAGAAAGAGTGTGTACGAAGTATTGTGAAAAGTGATGTGTCCCTTGAGGGCGAAGCAAGTTCACCCTTATAAATGCGTGTGTTGGTCATAATCGTCTTCGGGTTATGCGGCGTGCGATTAGGGATGGAGTAGGACACAATGTAGGGTGATCCTTACACGAGGGCGCGCTCCATGTGTGGCACAGTGCACACAAGCTAGCATATTCCCTTAGGTGCGGAGTCTTAAGGTGGTGCAAGTCCGGCCACATGTCAACATATGGTTGGTCTCCTGGCCGGTCCAGAAGAGTTTCCCCCCAAGTCGTCGATGCCTTTATGGTGCAATGGCTTTAGTAGTGGAAGGAGGCATTCAATGAGGGCCTTTGCAGCTACCGTTGATAACTTGGTCCAGCGGTGCTTGATATGTTTTGTCAAGAAGTTGGATTCCGTCCGCAAGGAGGTGACGCTCGATTGCAAGTTAATGGGGGTAGTTGTAACAACCCATTTTTCACTAGAATTATTTTAATTATTTATTAAATGTGTTTATATGCGCTTGTGTGTGATTATTTGTCTATGTGTGTATTTTATTCGGGATTAGCGGATTTTTGGCCTATAAGGGTAGTTTAGTCATTTTTAGACTCAGGAGTATTTTGGTCATTTGGTGAGAAAGGGTAAATTAGTCATTTTATTCAGAGGGTTATTTTGGTGTTTCAAGTGGGAATAATTATTTTTACTAAGTTACTAGTGAGTTGGTGTAATTAATTAGAGACGGTAATTATTCGTTATTTTGACGATTTAAGTGAGTAGTAAGCTTGGTGGATTAGTTGGTAAGAATATTGAGCTCATTAAGACAATTGGAGACCTAGCCCAATTATGTGGTGACTATATAAACACAACACTTATGAGAAAATTATGTCTTTTCATTCATTCACTCATTTCACAAAATATTTATAGAGAGAGGTAAAGACAGAAAGTGGACCAAGAGGATAGAAAAGGAGGCTAGAGAGAGCGCATGGGGTTTGAAGAGCTAGGGTTTGGATTCTTGAAGATTAGAGGTAAGGGGGTGTTTACCTTTATTTTTGGTAAACAACCGCTGGTTTACAAATGGTTACTAGCAAGATCAACCAGTAAATCTTAAGACATATTGTGTTTATGTTTTTCCAGAAAATGATGAATGTTCTTGATATTGTTGTATAGAAGTATGAATATAACCGTCGAAATCCAACAAAGGTCGAATCAGTCGAGATTATCTTCAAAGGGTAAACGCAAATTGCTTGGTAAAAACAAGTAAATTGCTAGGAATTTAAAGAAAAGAACTTAAATTTTATAAATTGAATGTAAATCGGTACACAGATTCATACATTACTTGTTGTTCGTTTCTCTCTAAATGCGAATAGTTTGAGCGTATGTTTTCTGTATGATTGAATTGTAACCCGTTTTTCCTATGCAAAACTACTATTTATACTAAGTAACTACTTACGCAGAAACATTCGAACGTAACTGCTAATAACTACTTAAGATACATCTTAATTGAATTTCAACTAAGACCCTTCGATGGTAACCGCTGCATGACTCTTTCCTCCGACACCAACTTCTCTTCGACTCCTGTATGATTATGCAACACCGTTGCTTATGCTAATGCCGCCACATCTACTTCATCCGTTATTAATTATAAGTAAATTTGATTTTTTAAGTTCATTCAACTAATGACGTATTTATATTTCACATACGTCATTAGTTGAATGAACCTAAAAAAATCAAATTTGCTTATAATTGGCAATGGAAGGAGTAAGGTGTATTGAGTCTTGAATTGTTTTTTGTTTTTTGTTTTGTAAAGGTATTGGTCAATAGTATTACTTTGTAATTTTTTAGTTTTGTAAGACGAAAGTTAATCGTCTCCAACTTTTGTGAACGTTTTGATGTCAAGTTTGTTTAATAAACATTTGGTTACTTTGATTTTAAGAGATTTCAATTGACCACCCTTTTCCACAATCACATGAAATCCATAAACAAAACATAATAGAATATTCAATAAAAGTGATAGTGAACAAAATATTAGAATTTTGAGAAGACTATAATGTGACTAGTGATATTGTCTTGTGAAGTTGAAACACGGAATAGCGTAGTAGTATGGATAGGCAGAGTAAATATTATTTGTCTTTCATTGAAAATAGTGGATTAATTTCTTTGAGCAGAGAAAGAAAAAATATGTCTATAAGGAGGAAACTAGAGGTAGCAACATATTGTTGTGAACGGGATAAAAATATTTTTGCATTCTTCTTTATATTTTTCATTTTCTATTCATTGTTTACTTTATTTCAAACTAATTTACATATAAAGTTTGTTTCAATCAAAAGTTTGATTAATTTTGTTAAAAAGTTTTGAATGGACAAAATAATTTAAACCATTATTTCTTGTGTCTCCTAGCACCTTCAATAAGTACTTATAATTCTTTGATCACCAAGTCTTCATGATTCTTTCAAATTATGCAAATTGACCCATGTGTTTAAAAAATTCTACACACTAGTCTCTATTTTGTTAATTTGTCATACTCAATTTTCAAAATTTGCTAATTTGTGCCTGAATTTTAAAACTTTTTTTTGTAAATTAGTCCCTCAAATGTTTGAAACTTTAAATTTGACGCAATTCTTTTAAAGTCTTCATTATACTTATATCCAAAAACAAAATAATTATAGGCTTCAACTTAGAATAATTTTTTAACTATAAACTTGAATCCCATAAATAATTTGGGATAGGTTATGATGCTTGAGAGAAATGTTTTGACCCCATTATAACATATTGATCTACTGAAGAGATATTTAATAATAACTCAAAATATATGTTGGGGGTTGGAAAGAAAATATGATATACATAAAATAGAGTTCATAACTATACCTAAAAAATCAATAGACAAGAAGATAATCTAATTAAAATATTATTTAGTGTCTTATTCCATTGCATTACAAACATCTTAGAGTACAAGTTCACAATTTCAATTCAAAGTCTATGAAAATACAAAATAAAATAAAAAATAAATAAAATTATCTAGTGTCAACACATATACACAATAACGAAAAAAGTAACTCATGGAATATTCAAGCATAAGATGTATTGAATGGATTTATTGATAGTGCAATAACTCATTCTTCCTTGGCTCTCTTCGGTTTGGAATTCATATACAATGAGTGACACCATTTATACACACTCACATTTATGATTATTGCACTTCCACTTATTAGGAAAAATGCATATAGCACTTCTTCGACATTCAAAGGCATCCATACATCTAATTTGTGTTGTAAATAAAAAATAATATTACCAATACGAGATAAAGATTGTGTATCAAATCCAAAGCAAAGAAGGAAACTTGAAAATAATGAAAAAATGTCTTACCATTAACATTCTTTTCAACAAGAAATAAGAAAAGAAATAAAATCATAACATAAATAAGCTTCGTAGTTTTGGCCATGTTTTTTCTCTTGACATATAACAAATAGAATATGATTATTCACTTTATAGTGTATGAAGCTCAAGCTATGTTAAAATTTATTAAATATCTTAGTATTAAGGGATTTGTTAAATCTTTTTCCTAAAATTGGAATCATTGGTAAAAGTCTCTTTAGTAGATCAATGTGTTGTATTTTTTCCTTTAACATACTAACTAAAGAGGTAACCTTTTTTTTTTGACACAACTAAAGAGGTAACTTAAAAACCTTGGTAATACTTAGAATTCATTATTTTTTTTAATTAACTTTTCAACCTTTGATGATAGAAAGAGGACTTTTACTACAAAAAATGCACAATCGGCGCAATAACATCCTTGAGAAGGGGGATATTTTTATGTAAATTCATTTGATATTAGGGAACGAGTATCAATTTTTTTAGGTGCGTGATTTCTTCTACATTCCCATTCATATTAACTCTTTGATTTAGACTGATATACAAAATAGAAAAGGATTTATGCATCGTTGTTTCAAAAGAAGCTTCTCATTGTCCTCGTGAGCTTAACTCAGTTGGTATGGACAATGTATAATATATGCAAGGTTCAGAGGTCAAATTCAGGTCACCACAAAAAAAAAATCTCATTGATACTTTCGCAAGTTTTTGATTTGATTCATCTCCAAAATAGGTATATTGATATTCAACGTAAAGTGGTATTGATTACTACCAAAATAATTTTTTTAAAATTATTCATATTTTAAAAAAATATAATTAAACTGGAAGTTTAAAGACATCATCATGATTAATTGACATCCCAACTGTTTTGGTATTGTAACACCCCGTTTTCCCAACAATGTAAATAATACAAATAATCAGAGTATTCGATGTAAAACGGAATGTCACACTTCAATCAAGTAATAAATAGAGTAAAATCACTATTTATCAAAACAACCTCGTCAAAAATCATTTATAATCGCAGCGGAAAATTATTTCAAAATCAACAACTTTGTTCAATAATCTTTGGCACTACGGCCTCAACATAAATAACTTAAAGGAGAATCTTAATCCGAAAAGGTTCAACAACATAGTTCATAAAACAATACGTAACAATGGAAGCAAAACAAGAATCTCCATCCCATTACGTATCAGAGCGACCCTAAGACGACACACGAGAGAGTCAACTCACATCAACAGTTAAGCCTGGTTATTTGCACGTTACCAACATAGGGGCAACATTCAAACAGAAGGGGTGAGATTTCACATTCAATAATAATAAACATATAATTCATCAACGGAATTTAACAACTTAAACAACATCAATGGTTCACATATACTTATTATCAATAATATTTCACATATACTTCATTTATTTCCACTTAGCATTTAAATCAACAACAACAACTCAATAACGACGACAATGCAACGACACAACAACAACTTACATCATCAACTCAACAACAACTTGACTATGCAATATGCATGTGGTA
>Ga0228710_1001339_pt1 | contig 36622 bp, 22 predicted proteins | sample MedpolnodulmetaG_FD_177995 | JGI IMG/M metagenome (GOLD analysis project Ga0228710, IMG submission 177995) | Root nodule microbial communities from Medicago polymorpha collected in Santa Monica, California, United States - pink nodules | ecosystem: Host-associated > Plants > Roots > Nodule...
CTATCAAAAACAAGAACGGAGACAGAGGGTCCCCTTGCCTCAGTCCCCTCCCCAAGGGGAATTCATCCGTAGGCGAACCATTTACCAAAACCGAGGCGGTAGCCGTGCCAACACACTCCTTAATCCAATTGCGCCAAAGAGACGGAAATCCCATTTTAGACATCACGTCGTCTAGGTAGCCCCAGTCAACCGTGTCGTACGCTTTTTCAAAATCCACCTTAAAAAGAATCAATTCCTTCTTGAAAGGGTAATTCCTTTGGTGATCTTGAAAGGGTACATATGGTATATACAAACACACACTAATTTAGGATCACAAATAAAATAATCCCTTTGATTGAGGAATTAGGATACAAAAAAGAGTCATTAATTAAACACATGCAATGGAAGAGATGAATCGACACTTGGTAGTTCAGTTGCACAGATTTGTGACTACAAACTTGGCCAGATCACTATCTTTATTTAATTGGCCGATTACAAAAAAAGTTGCAAAGAACAGACACGTTGTGAAAAGGAAAGACCCCTAAATTGGTGGCACCTAAACATGGAAATGTCTAATCATGTGTAAAAAGAAAGTGAATAAAAGAAGTTGTCGTTTTTTTAACCGTAAAATTAGTCTTTACTTAAGAAAAACAAATACTGACAAGACAAAAAAAAATAAGTAAATAATATTGTATATAGACGGAACACTCGAAAGAAAACCCTAAACATCATTTTGATTTAGTGCAACAAAGTTTAGTGTTCAAAAGAAAACTCTAAAGAACACCCGAAAGAAAATCCTCTGCATTTAGTGTCCAAAAGTTTTTATTTTTCATCTATTGAACATCATTTTCCTTATCCTCGTCTTGATGAGTGAGTAGATAGATAATCTAATAAAATATCAAAACTCTAAACCCTAAACAAATGAATATATGAATTGAAATTTAAGATGATTATACTTCTAAAACTAACACCACTGAGGTCATCATCATCTCACGTGTTTAGACGAAGGAGATTAATTAGTGAATCACATACCACTTATGAAAATAGTACACGTAGTGTACATTAGATTTTTCTTAATTAATTTGAAAGGGAAAGGGACGTCCAACTCCAAGCAAGAAATAGGGGAGTGACTGACATGCTATCATTTTCTCGAACGTGACCTTCTGTGTTCTTTTGATCCCACCACAGTTCATGACTTGTTAATGTTACCAATATTTTTATTTTTTTTATGAAAATGTTACTCCTATATTTTTCCTCTTATTTTAAAATTAAATAAGTTTTTTGTTTCTACAAAATTATTACATTTCATTTTTTGTTCTTACAAAAAAAATGAGATTCCTTCAACAACAAAAAAGTGAGATGTTTGCGTCCTTTCGAAATAATTTTGCAGTTGTGAACTTTAAAATAAAATATGGAGTACCATATACAGTAAAACTATGAGCGGTTTTGAATTATTTCTGTAAAAAAAAATGTTAAAGCTGTATTTTAACATGGACTTCTAAAAATTATCTAAAGATAGATAATATTTTGTCATTTTTAGTAAAATAGTTTATTTTATTATAAAAAATATAAAAGTGATATTGTATTTTATTAGAATTCACTAAAAATGGCAATTATTCACTTTTAGACCCGTTTTAGGTCCATATTACTCTCTATTTTTTTTGCTAGGTCCATATTAATATTAGAATGCCATTTTCAAGTGACTTTTGGTTTCGAAACCATATATGAGAACAAATAAGTAAGATCAAATGAGAGTGAGATTCTTTGGTAATTAGGGCAACTTCGATAAGAGATTTGAAGAAAATAAATTAAAGAACTTAAATGATTTAAAAGATCACTTGATTGATAGAAGAAAATAAATTCATAAATTTGAAGAAAAGCATTTACATTGATGAAAAGTAAATGGAATCAAATAAAGAAAAGGGAAAATAAAGAAATAAACAAAATGCTTGAAATTGAAATAGCCGGGAATGTTGTTGTGGCTCGTGTAATCGTGAACGTCCTGAACTTAGGATGTATAAGTGATTAAGTTTCTACTCATATTATAGTTTACAACTATATATTAATTACATCTTGTTAACGAGTGCCCCCGGATACTCTTTAAAGATTTCAAAAGAATAAATTATTTTATAAATAAGTCAAATATTTCGGTTTTTGATGAATTGATTACATGTATTTTTATAAAAATTTATCATTTAAAGGTAAAGGGTGTCTCAGAGCACTCGTTAACATTTCTCATCCACGAAAGTAACTTCCTACATTATATATTTTGGCAGATGTTGTAACATCCCAAACGACTTTCAAGATTGTCGACTGACCCCACAAACCAACATGAGTCTTTTCACCATGTTTTGTTCTCACTCGCACGCTTTTCGGGAAACTTCCCATAAGGTCACCCATCCTAAAATTGCTCCAAGCCAAGAACGCTTATATGTGAAGTTTTTATGGAATGAGTTACTGAAAAGAAGATGCATATTGTTGGTATAGATGATACCAAACAATTCTTATAAGTCTTCCTTCAACCATACAGTCTCATACTTGCAAGGCTTCAGGATCCCTCTCATTCTGATGTGATTCGGTTTTGCCTATAAGTTGCCAAGATGTAAAGTCAGAACGAGAGGGATCATGAGACTGTGCAAGTATAGGACTGCATGGTTGAAGGAAAGCTTATAAAAATTGTTTGGTACTACCTATATCGACAAGATGCATCTTCTTTTCTGTAGCCCATTCCATGAGAACTTCATAGTTCAGTGTGCTTGACTTGAAGTAATCTTTGGATGGGTGACATTGTGTGAAGTTTCCCAGAAAACGTGTGAGTGAGGACAAAACACGCTAAAAAAACTCGTGTTGGTTTAGTCGGAGATGTTACAAATGTCTTACAACTTTCTACTCTAGGATATTGACACTTGTCCCTAATTAAAGTAACTATTAACTTCCCACAACTTAAGATAACTTTCTTGTAGAACTTGCTTGCTTGTTCAACACACTTTAGTCAATATACATAATGTCTTTTTTTCTAATAACTCTTTTGAATGCCTTATAGAACTTCTTTTTTCGAATGTCATATGTCACTTGTTGAAAATGAAGCCTAAAAACCACTCCAATTAACGAAAACTTTTGATATAGTGTTGTATTGAAGATTGGTTTTGCAAAACCTTGAATTGTATTCAATTTCTTAATCATGGAGAGATTACACACTTGAGTTTATATACTCAACATAAGGCACAAAACAAAAAAAAAAGCAATGGGCTTACTGAACAGACTCAGCAAGGCCCAAACAACTAAATGGCCCGAACAGAAAACTATCTCAACAAATCCCTCCCTTAAACTGCATTATACTTTGGAATCAGTTTACTTTAGAGATAATATACATTCCCAGCTGAGTTCTAAGTCTTGAAAATGTTTCAAATGTTACTGCTTTTGTCATCACATCTGCCACCTAATCATGAGTGGGACAATATATCAATTCAATTTCTCCATCTCTGCAGAGGTCTCTCAAAAAATGGAATCTTACATCTATGTGTTTTGATCTCCCATGCAGTACAATATTTTTTGACAATTTAATGCTTGAGTTATTATCACATTGAATAGTGATACACTTCAACTGATCCTCACCAAGGGTTTTCAAGATTCTTTTGAGCCAAATTCCTTGGCAGGCACAAGAAGCTGCAGCTAAATATTCAGCCTCTGTAGTGGATAAAGTCATTATAGGTTGTTTTTTTTAGGTCCAAGACACAACTCTTGAACCTAATATGAAGACTTGCCCTGAGGTACTTTTCCTATCATCATGATCTCCAGCATAATCACTATCAGAGAACACCTTCAGCTTTAAATCTTGACACCTTATGTACATGATTCCGAATTCTAAGGTTCCTTTGACATACCTTAGAATCCTTTTTGCAGCTATAAGGTGTTTTTCAGTAGGCTTCTCCATGAACCTACTTATCACACTGATAGAAAAACCAAGATCAAACCTAGTGGCTGCAAGATACATTAAACTCCCCCACAATCGTTTTATAGTTATTAGCATCAACTATTTTCCCTTCCTCATCCTTTGATAGTTTGTTTCCAGGCACAATAGGGTTCCCAACCTCTTTACTATCTTGCATACCAAACCTCTGAAGTATTTCTCTAGCATACTTTTGTTGACATATGAATATTCCCTTGCTGGATTGATATACTTCTATTCCTAAAAAATACTTCATCTTCCCCAAATATGTCATGTCAAAGTTATTTTTCATAGACATTTTAAATTCCTCAAACATCCTGTTGTCATTTCCAGTGTATATCAGATCGTCAACATATAGACTCACAATCAATCTTCTATTTCCATCTTTGATTTTAGTGAACAAAGTATGCTCATATGGACATTTCAGAAAACCTGCTTCACTAAAATAAGTTTCTATCTTGCTGTACTAGGCCCTTGGAGCTTGTTTGAGGCCATACAAGGCCTTGTAGAGTCTGTACACCTTTCCTTCTTCTCCTTTAGTTACATAACCTAGTGCCTGGTCAATATACACTTCTTCACACAATTCACCATGTAAGAAAGCGCTTTTAACATCTAACTGAAACACTTTCCACCCTTTTATTGCAGCAATGGCCAAAATACTCCTAATAGTGTCCCATCTTGCAACAGGTGCAAACACTTCATTGTAGTCAACCCCATACTTTTGTGTATCTCCATTAGAAACAAGCCTTGCCTTGTATTTTTCAACTTTGCCATCTTCATTATATTTGGTCTTGTAAATGCATTTGACACTAATACTTTTGGCTCCATTAGGCAGAGTAGTTAGAGCCCAAGTATTGTTCCTTTCTATAGATTTGATTTCATCATCCATGGCAATCTTCCAGATGTCATACTTAGTTGCGTCTTCATATTCGACAGGATCCTCAATAGATCCAAGCATGACTACATTCTGAAGCTCCTCACTCTCATATTCATTTCTTGTATCATAGATATCTAGCCAACCAGGTGTTCTGACTTTTCTCTTCTGTTTACTATGAGCTATAGATTTGTTAGTTGTGTCATCTGCAATTCCTTCTATTTGTTCAGTCTCAACATCAATTCTGTTATCAATTGGTTACGCCTCTTTTCTCTGATCCATATCAGCAGATATCTGATCTGCAGGTGTAATTTGTTCAGCTAACTCAGTTTGTTCTTCTTCCAAAGGAATTTCACTAGTTGCGGTGTTTTTGGTACCCCAGTTCCATGCTTCATTTTTTGAGAAAACCATATCCCTGCTTATCACAACTTTCTTAGTTACAACATCATACAACATGTAGGCTTTTGATTCTTCACTTACTCCTGAAAGCACACACTTTTTGCTTTTATCATCCAGTTTTCTCCTATGTGCATCTGGTATATGCATATGAGCCACACATCCAAAAATTCTAAAATGATGAACATAAGGTTTTACACCACTCCAAGCTTCTTCAGGGGTTACATCCTTGACTGCTAGTGTGGGACTCCTATTTAATACATAGTTTGCTCAGTTCACAACTTCTAGCCAGAATACCTTGGGAACTTGCATTGCAGATAACATGCTTCTGACTAAATTCATCAGAGTCATATTCTTCCTCTCAACTACTCCATTTTGCTGAGGAGTATAAGCAGTCGTTAATTGTCTCTTTATACCATTCTCTTCACAGAATTTAATGAACTCAGCTGAATTAAATTCACCCCCTCTATCTGTTCTCAAGCAGCAAATGCATTTTCCTGATTGATTTTCAACCATGGCTTTAAACTTTTTAAAGCTATCTAATGCATTTGATTTTTCAACTAGAAAGTACACCTAAGTTTTTCTGCTTGAGTCATCAATAAAGGTAAGGAAATACCTTCTTTTGTTGTTTAATTCTGGCATGATAGGACCACATATGTCTGCATGTACTAACTCCAAATTCTGATATGCCCTCCAATTACTAGTTTTTGGTATAGATTCCCTATGTTACTTTCCAACCATACAATCTGAACACACTTCATCATAATCATTTAGTTCAGGTAGCCCTTTCACCATCTTCTTTTGAACCAATAGCTTCAAACCTCTGACATTTAGATGACCATATCTTTGGTGCCACAATTTGGTAGTCTTTTCGGTTGAAGTTTGTAGGCATGAAGATGTAACAGGTACAACATTAATAGCAAACAATCTATTTGAAGCCATTCTAGATAATACAATTAACCCCTTTTCTTTATGATATAGTTTGCACTTGTTATCTTTAAAAATAATAGTCAAGCCCTTTTCTTGAAGTTGACCAAGACTGAGTATATTGTTCTTCAATTCAGGAATGAAATAGACTGCAGTGATTACATGAGTTATTTCATTTATTTTCATCCTCACATTTCCCTTTCCTTTTACAAACATCTTGGAGTTATCACCCAATTTCACAGTTTCTCTAAATGTGTCATCAATTTCAAAGAACCAGTCTTTATTGCCACACATATGGTTGCTGCAGCCGAAATCTAAAAATCATACCTTATCATGAGCAGTTTCTAGAGTTTCCCCTTTTGCCATGAGTAACATTTCTTCTTCCTTGTCTAATTCATCATAATTTGCGTTTTCTTCCAAAGTTGGACACTCATATTGGAAGTGTCCTAGTTTATGGCACCTATAGCATTCAACCATTTCCTTACTGAAACCTTGCCTTCCACGGCCCCTTCCACCTCTGTAATTTCCTCTCCCTCTCCCTTTGCCACCATTGTTTTCAGAGTTAGACACCTTAAGGGTTTGTTCCTCATCTTTATACCCTTTCATTCTTAGTTCATGAACTAATAGACTACTTTGCAGTTCATCAATTGACATGGTGGTAACGTCATTTGATTTTTCAATGGAGTATACAACATAATTGAATCTCACAGTCATTGATCTAAGAATCTTTTCAATTACTATGCATTCAGTTACCTGTTCCCCATGCATCTTCATCTTGTTCACTATGGATAGGGTTCTTGCGAAGTACTCGTTGACTGTTTCTTCTTCTTTCATACAAAAAACTTCGAATTCTCTTCGCAACGCTTGTAATTGCGCTCTTCTCACCTTCGTAGATCCCTGTTTCTTTTGTTTCATTGAATCCCATATCTCTTTTGCAGTGTTTCATTTCAAGATCGTCTCCAAGGTACCTCTATCAATCGTTTGAAACAAATAATTCTTGGCTTTCAGATCCTTCAATTTTGCATCTTTCACCGCTTTGATCTGTTCTAGGGTTGCAACTGCTGGTGCTTCAGGTAGGCTTGGAATTCCATCTTCCACTACTTCCCAGAATTCTTTCGATCGTAGAAGATTTTCCATTAACATAGACCAGTGATCGTAGTGCCCATCGAATCTTGGAATCGCTGCTTGAACGAAGTTGTTATTTTCTTTCTCCATGCTTTCACCGTCGAGATTTCCGAGGCCCCGTCAAGCGGAGCTCTAGTACCACTTTGTTTTATTGAAGACTGGTTTTGCAAAACCTTGAATTGTATTCAATTTCTTTATCACATAGAGATTACACACTTGAGTTTATATACTCATCATAAGGCACAAAACAAAATACTCAGCAAGGCCGAAACAACTAAATGGCCCAAAAACAAAACTAAACAGAAAACTATCTCAACATATAGTACATAAGTAAAATGTTAATTTTCTATTCTATCTTGACAAATACTTTGTTAAAATGTGTTAATTGAATGAAAGAAGAAATACTAGAATGAATAGATATATGATTTTTTTAAGAAGGAATGAATAAATAAATGTTATTTTAATCACAGGAATCAACCTTGATATTTTATGATTTAAGGAGGAGATTCTCCCAGGTCTTGTTATCATGCTTTCTCAATGGGAGAGTCATATACTCTTAAATACATGCCCTTCAGCATAAGGGAGAAAACATCCATTCCTCAATCTCTTCATATGTATACAGCAATACAAAACTCTACTTTCAAATGATTTATACTGTCTGAAAATACACTTCAAAATATATAGATTAATTTTTACTAACGATGCTTTGTTGAAAAACAGTGGCAGTTAGTTAGTTAATGTATTCCCACACAATCCCATTTCTATCTAATGATGAAGTTTCCTAAGACCCACACTTGATATTCTTTCTAGTTCTATTTTTCCCTGATACAATGTCCAATTCTATTGCTTTTATGATGCTGCATGTGCTTTCGTATGCGTTGTTTCTTAGAACATGTGGATTCCAAAGGTCAATCAATATTCAATAGCTATTAATCATGTAAGTGAAAATTAATCCACAACATGTGCTGCTGTCCTCAAAGTGGCTTACATTGATTGAATCATAGTTGGATTTCATTCTGTCAATAAATAAACCAATTATGAACTATAATTACTGGAAAATAGACCAAAAATACCATAAACTCCATTAAAATTTGCTTAAACCAATTATGTTATGCCTTACCAAATAGAAAAAAAGATATACAAACTAAGCAAAGCATATAATTATCCCATGTGCCACGGAATCCAACTCAATACTTCAATTGAAAAAGAGAAAAGTCTAAAATCATAAGCATATGCAACTACTATAAAAGTTAAAAAAACTTGTTACTCCCTCCTTTTCATATTAAGTGACAATTGACGGTTTCACACATTGTATGACATAATTTTTACCTATAACATCTTTTATTATATTTATTAGCAAAAATTATAAAAAGTTGATTTTTTTTTTTTGACAAAGAAAAAAGTTGATGTTTTAAAAATGCTTATCAAGATATACCCAACAGCCTATAAGCTATTATAAGTATTTTCAAAGAGGGACTCTTGTATATTAAAAAGTTAATAGTTCTATGAAAAAATCAAATTGTTTTATTTAATAGTGCGACTTGCTCAACACATGCTAAGAATCTAAAAGTATCTTCAATGATAAAAACTCATTTTAAATTCTTAATGTGAACCTAACAATGCCAAATCGTATTTAAGAACTCTAATGGTAAATTCCACAACCGAGAAGAGATTAAACCCTTAAGACATAAGCAACAATCAGCTTCTCTAATTATGCATGAGATAAAAACTTGGTCTAGCATATCTTTTGACTATTATAATTTTTTCTTATATGCGACCTTCACCGCAGCTTCTCTATTATGCATGAGATAAAACTTGTTCTAGCATGTCTTTTGGTGCATTGAAGATCTCATTTTGAATAAGCAAGGTGCATTTGGAGATCTAAGTTGCGTTTATACAATAAGAACGAAAAGTAGCAATAATACTTAAAACCAAGAACCCCATCTGAGTTCTGGCATTCAGGATGGTTAGCTTTTTTGACTTGCACAAGCTTTATTTTGCCATATGGCATGGCGGACAGCAAGGTACTGGGGTGTTCAACAGTTGAAAACGATTGAGAAAAGGAAATTGTAAAATGCTTGAAAAACATGCAGAGGATAATAATCAACTGTAATGGGTGAATCAATTTGCACAGATGTCAAACAAAATAACACGTGCAAATGTGCTGGCAAAAAGATCCCCAGACTTCGAGATGTCCGACTCTTAACATCTCTTTAGCGTGTGTTTGCTTTAGCGGTGCATTCGCAATTTCCGTGTTTTAAAAACCATGTTGCCCGCAGAAGCTTGTTTTTGGAGCTTCTGTAAATCGTGGTGAAATCGCCATAAACATGCATTTGGAGACGGAAACGCACAACCAAACAAGTAGATAGTCTTTTAGAAGTATAAGCTTTCAAAACTATGCCAGTAGTAAAAACAGAATATGCAGAGAGCTTTGTAACCAAATACAATTGGTCAAAATCCAAAACAGATAATATTCAACCACAAAGCAAAATGATGTCTATGTCTTTATTGCAATCCCATTAGGCCGTGCAATATAAAGTAATCTCTCTATTTAGAACTACATCCTAGGATTTCTACTTTTCTGCACTGACATTATCTTTGCAGAACACTTCTTGTCAAAAAATAAGTATATCTCAATTTGCAGTGACAGGGAGATTAATCAGATAGTCAGCTATCAATAACTGATTCACAAAACGTTAAGCATTGTAATTTTTGTAAAGCTATCGGTCACTCATATACTCGAAAATCGACTCTTTGGCTCCTTAGAGTGAATGCGTATTGCAGTGTTACAATCAGCTGGAATTTGAAAGCTTAAATTTACTAATCATAAGCATACATGATATCATAATCTCCACTTATATGTAGTGAATGGTCAAAATTATATACTTAACAAAACTCTCAGTCTAGGAACCTAATCCCTTGCGAAATTGTCAAAGCAATGACTAAAGATCAAATATAGGAGGCAACAGAACATTCATCACAAGACAGCAAACAAAAGAATGCAATTGATGGATGAAGCAAAACAAGAAACATTTACTACAGATAACAGATGTTTATAATACAGTTGATAAAAGGGCTAACAGGCAGCATTCTTAAGCATACAACTCCCTCTTGAAAGTTGAAACCAACCAAAATATTCACAAACTCAAAATAACTCCATTTAGTGTATAAGATTAAAAACAAACTAACAGCAGCGTAAGTTCAATGAAAAACAACATTACATAAAAAAAATAACCGTAAGAAGGACGAGAAATCCAATCAACAAAAGCAAATTCTTCAAACAATTATCCTCCTGCCGTTGCACTTGTCCTCTCGCTTGTGAATTGAAACCTCTCGCATTCCCACCCTGAAACCCGTTAAACCCAAATGGATTACCAGAAGTTGTCCCATAAACAGTAGCATCCTGAAAACCATGAAAGTGTATATTCATAAGTGAGGGGATAAACCCGCCAAACCCACCAAAACCCGTCGAAAACGAAAAGTTTCCAAATCTAGCAGTAGCTGTCGGAATAAATCCACCCATCAATCCAATCCCAGCAGCAAAATTCCCATTGTTATGAGGTGGTGGATTCTGCGCGGTTTGCGGCCTCTGTCCCGAAGGACGACGAGGAATCTCCATCCCCGGATACGATTTAGTTCTGGGATCCATCTGCGTTTTACCTCTACCATAAAGAGGCACCAATTTCTCTTCCTGAACAATTGCTTTACAAACAGGACATTCTTGTGAATGGGAATGATGATGTAACCACCTATAAAGACATGGCCAACAAAATAAATGACCACAAAGTGTGATCACTGGATCCTGTGCCAAATCAAAACATATGTTACATTCGAAATCTCCTACATCGCCAGGATCATTGTTGGAACTGTTCCCTGATGAACATGACGGGTTTGGTGCAGATGCGGATTTCGTTGATTCTCCAAAACGTCGAGACATTTCTCTAAGATCTTCAAATTTGTTATTAGTTATAAACACGAAACTTGAGAAAATAAATTAATTAATTTGTTTTTATAAACCCTAAAATTTCAGAGAAATTGAATTGAATTAATAAAATGAATTCATGGGTAAAATCGCATAATTATTCGATCGGCGAAAGTGACAAAAAATAAAAATTAAAACGAAAGAGATAGGGATCGAGTCTAAGAACAGCAAAGAAGAATTGAGAAAGAAACTTACGATTGCGTTGGGATTGGATTGAAAAGTGAATTGTCGGAGTGAAAAGCCCTGACCTAGATTTGGTTGTCGCAGATAACTTGTGGAACTTTCCAGGTTTTGAACTCGAATATTTTCGTCTAAAATGTCATTTCATTATCTTTATTTCAAGGGTTAATTAAGACCTGTTTGTCGTACTATCTTTTTTACTGAAAATAAGATTCTTTCAAAAAAATCAATTTTAAGAGTTTTTTTAACTGTTTGTTATAAAAAAATTTAAGAAAATCTGAATTTAAATTAAAAAATAAAATTTTTAAGAGGGGAGAAAAAAAAAAGTTAAGATTAAGAGCCCGTTTGTTATAGCTTTTTAAAAAAAAAAATCATTTTTTTAAAAAACAATCACTTTTAAAGGTTTTACATCCGTTTGTTGTAGTTTTAAAAAAATCAGAATCTAAAAATAATATAAAAACAGATTCAAATGAAGGCCCGTTTGTTACGGATTAAAATAAAAGTGATTTTGATATAAAATAATTTAAAGTTTATGAGCCCGTTTGTTATAGCTTTTTTAAGGAAAAAAAATCACTTTTTTTAAACAAATAATCACTTTTAAGAGTTTTGCATCCGTTTGTTACAGATTTTTTAAAAAATCAGAATCTAAAAAAAATCTAGAAACAGCTTCTCTTTAAGAGCAGCTTCTAAAAAAATAGATTTTTTTTAGAGGAGAGAGAAAATATGATTTAAAAGATTAAACTAATTATGTAACAAAAAATCCCTTTTATATAGTTGTATCCAAACAAACTGGATTATTTGTTTAAAAAAAATGATTTTTGTTACGGCAAACAAACGTAAAATAGATTTTGATTTTTCACAAAATCTCTAAATTATTTTATGTCATAATCACTTTTATTTTAATCCGTAACAAACAAGCCCATAATCTTTAAAATATATGGCTCGTTTGTTACGGATTAAAATAAAAGTGATTATGACATAAAATAATTTAGAGATTTTATGAAAAATCAGAATCTATTTTGCGTTTGTTTAATGTAATAAAAATTATTTTTTTAAAACAAATAATCTAGTTTGTTTGGATACAACTATATAAAAGGGATTTTCTGTTACAAAATTAGTTCAATCTTTTAAACAATATTTTCTCTCTTCTCTAAAAGAAAATCTATTTTTTAAGAAGCTGCTCTCAACAACTTCTCATTTGAAGCTGTTTTTAGATTTTTTTTAGATTCTGATTTTTTTAGAAAGCGGTAACAAACAAATGCAATAATCTTAAAAGTGATTATTTTCTTAAAAAAAATGTGATTTTTTTCTTAAAAAAGCTATAACAAACGAGCTCTATATGAAAAATCAGAATCTATTTTGCGTTAGTTTACTGTAATAAAAATCACTTTTTTTTAAACAAATAATCTAGTTTGTTTGGATACAACAATATAAAAATGATTTTTTTTGTTACAAAATTAGTTCAATCTTTTAAATTATATTTTCTCTCTCCTCTAAAAAAAATCTATTTTATTTTAAGTTGCTCCTAACAACTTTTCATTTGAAGCTGTTTTTATATTATTTTTAGATTCTGATTTTTTCTTAAATTTGTAACAAACGGATACAATACTCTTAAAAGTGATTATTTTTTTAAAATAAGTAATTATTTTCTTAAAAAAGCTATAACAAACAAGCTCCGAGAAGTTGTTAATGGCAACTTCTCAAAAAATAGATTTTTTTTAGAGGAGAGAGCAAAAATAAATTAAAATATTGAACTAATTTTGTAACAAAAAATTGCTTTTATATAGCTCTATCCAAACAAACTAAAATTATTTGTTTAAAAAAAGTGATTTTTATTAGGGTAAACAAACGCAAAATAGATTCTGGTTTTTCATAAAATCTCAAAATTATTTTATGTCAAAATCACTTTTGTTTTAATTCGTAACAAACGGGCCCTAAATTATTTGTTTTTAAAAAGTGATTTTTATTACGACAAACAAACGCAAAATCGATTCTAATTTTTCATAAAATCTTTAAAATATAGAGCCCGTTTGTTATACCTTTTTAAGAAAAAATCACTTTTTTTAAAACAAAAATTATCACTTTTAAGAGTTTTGCATCAGTTTGTTACAGCTTTTTAAAAAAATCAAAATCTAAAACCAGCTTCAAATAAGAAGCTGTTAAGAGCAGCTTCTCAAAAAATAGATTTTTTTTAGAGGAGAGAAAAAATATTATTCAAAAGATTGAACTAATTTTGTAACAAAAAATCCCTTTTATATAGTTGTATCTAAACAAACTAGATTATTTGTTTTATAAAAGTGATTTTTATTATGGTAAACAAACGTAAAATAGATTCTTATTTTTCATAAAATCTCTAAAATATAATCTCTAAATTATTTTATGTCAAAATCACTTTTATTTTAATCCGTAGAAAACGGACCCTAAACTAATTTTATAACAAAAAAATCTCTTTTATATGGTAATTTTTGTTACTCTTTGGAATTTTTGTTTTTTTTTTTACAAAACTTTGGAATTTTTGTTAAACCTCTTTTATATAGTTGTAACGAAACAAACTAAATTATTTCTTAAAAAAATAATTTTTATTATGATAAACAAACGTAAAATAGATTCAATTTTTTTTTATATAAATTCTCTAAAAAAATAATTTATAAATTATTCAATGTCAATATCAGTTTTATTTTAACTCGTAGCAAACAGAATCTAAGTACATAGTCATTATAAATACTAGAGAAAAGATGGGCACATGAGCGCCCGTCTTTCCGCTCTTTTAATTGCGTTAACGTTTGAAAATTATGAACGGTGTTTTTTTTATGAAATTTTAATTTGATAATAAAAATATAAATGTTTTTTCTTTCAAATTATAACAAATCAAACTAACCTGGTTATCTATTTTAATGAAACCAACAATATAACAAAAAAATATAATCTAAATTCTTATTTTTTTTAATGGCACCAACGAAAAATTTTATTATAGAAAAAATTGTTGTTTAAGGGTATAATTGAGATAATGAAAGAGTAAGTATATACACTCATCTAGTTTGATACACTTTTTAAATGATAAAGAAAAAAACTGGAAATTTGCGTTTGTTACACTCTTATTTTAATATTTAAATTTATTTTTATATATTTGTTACATACGATATTTGTATTGAAAATTGAAAATATTTTTGAAAAGAGAAAAAGTCAGTCAAAAAGCTGAAAAAGTTTATTTTCTTTATATATAGTATAGAATAGATTTAGAATTTAATTTTTAATTCCTGTATAAAAACGTAGCTTTTTACTCTGTAAAAAAAATTTGTCGTCTTTTTTAATCGTGTAAAATTTTCCACTAGCACTTTAGTCCTCGTAAAAATTTGTCATCAACATTTTTTGTCACTAAAAATATTAAAGGAAAATACTAAGATTAAAAAGAGTTTTTTGTAAAGACTAAAAGCAAAATTCTGAGTATTTACGATGATCATATAATTAATTAACCCTTATTTCAATTGTTTAATGAGTTTTTTTCTTAAGAGAGGGGGTTAAAATTCCAAACTAAAGGAGTAACGTTGAAAATTCTACAATTCGTGTCTAACCTATGGGCATAGTTAGTTAACTTGTCAGCAATTTGGTTAGTCTCCTAAAAGATATGCATCCATTTGACCTCTTAAGTGCTATTAAGATTTAAGGGTGTTGGAATTTTATTCATGATCGGGTAACGTGAATGAAAAGATGACCAACTAGCGTTCCAAAAGAACTTTTGAGAAACCTCGAGCAAGACTCAAGAACAAGACTCAAACCATGGAGCTAACAAAACCATTTTCGGAAGAAGAAATCAAAGAGGTTACTAAATGACTTTAATTAATTTATTTAATGCTTTCTGAGACGTATTGAAGAAGGATGATGTATTGATGTTTGATGAATTCTCCTCAAATTCCCAACTACCAAGGGGTCTTCTCTCTTACTTCTGAACATTGGTTACATAGGTGGGCAATCCTCATAGAATAAATGAGTTTAGGCCAATTTCTCTACTAGGAAGTTTGTATAACATTGTAGCAAATGTTCTTGCAACAAGATTGAGTCTTATGATGGATTTCCTAGTGGATAAAAATCAATATGCATTTATTTAGGGTCGTCGGTATCCGGAGGATGGAGTACTGGTGGTCAACGAGGTGGTGGATCTCACCAAACAGTCAAAGAAAGAGTGTGTTATTTTTAAAGTGGCTTTTGAAAAGGCATACAACTCAGTTAATTGGGATTCCTATACCATATGGTAAGTAGATTTGAATTTTGTGTAGATTAAAAGCGATTGATGCATAATTGTGATTGAAAATGGTTAAAACAATTGAAGGCTTACTCCTAATGTTGATGGAAACATAAAACTAAAGAAAAAAAGATTATAAGGCTTAGAGCTTCATTTGATTTGTATTTTGTTATATCTGTTCACATAGTTACTTAATGAAGTTTTTTTTAAGGTTTTTTCTAGATTACCTTTGAAGAATGGTGGGTAATTTACCCACCAACCAATGAAAATGAGCAATTTATTGGTGGGACCAAGATAGTTCATGGGTACCACCTAAAAAGGTGAATGTTCATTGGTTGAGTAAATTACAATCATTCTTTCATGGGTACCCTAGTTGTGAACTTTTTTTTTAAACAACTTATATCATTGAAAACAAGGCCTGCACGAGCCGTGCATAAAAGGCAGCTGCTTGCAATAACAAAATGCTAGGAACTGAGACTGTCAAAACCAAAAAACAGGTAGGAAAAAACCATAGGCAACGCCCAGACAGCTGCACGCAACAACACCAATATTGTAGCACTACAACACCAAGTGGCTCCTAAAAACAACACCTCTGAAAAATCCCCACAAATCTTAACTACTCTTGAGACACTCTCTTGAATTCCAACACCATTTATAGAAAAGATATGGCACAATCTTTAACCTATTAAGCTCCAATATTAAGACAACACCTTAATATCACCTACAATCTCATCAATTTCCTTAAGACGAGACTTGAAAACTCTATTGTTTCTTTCCCTCCGACTCACTTGAATATCACTTACCTTGATTTTACATGTCAATGGAAAAGGATGGTTAGTGAGCTTTAAAGTTTAAACAATAAGCATCTATATAGTGTGATATGGTACTAGTTTTTATTTGACGAAATCTATATAGTAGTATAGTGCTAGTCAACATGATTTTTATTTTTGAAAATGTAGTTAAAATGATGTTTTTCAGCCCTAAAATAGAAGCTAGTATATAGTTTCATGATTGATCTTTATTCTTTATAAAAAAATAAAAAAATAAACTGATATTTTAAGCCCCTCTACAAGACTTTTTGGATCCGTCTCTACATATCACATCACCAAATTACCACTTCTATTACATCACTATTCACCAAAACTGATATTCTTTATAAAGGTATAGCACCGACATGAAATGTACACAGAACATTTTCTTTTAGTTTTATGCTTCCTCACAGAAATTTGACAAACAACTATTCATATAATTTATGTCATCTAAACCAACAATATTACACCACGAACAAACAACGGCAACATTATAATACTCGTTGTGTATGTCACAAATTTGATCTCTCTTTCTAAAATCATCTTCAACAAAATGTCAAAAAATAGAAAATTCTACAAAGGAGGTTCATATTTGTATTATGAGTGCTTTTCTAACCCCCTTCCTTTATATGTTATTTTAGGTAATTATTGTTGTTGTTTATTTTTGGGTTGAGTATCCCTTATACTTTTCCTCAATTAATGGGTCAAGTATCAACACTATATTTGTTTCAATTTTTTTCTTATATATATATCATTTTGTCATTCAAAATAAAGAATAAAGTAATTAGAACATAAAATACAAGGAGAGGAGTCTCCGTAATCCTCCGACGGAACCCTCTCCATCACCATGGATAATGCATTCAAGGTGATTCAAACCCTTAATTTCTACCTTTCAGAACATCCTTCCGTAGTTGGATTTCGTTGGAGTCACACTCAATCTTGGGGTTCAACATGGTCCTTTATTTTTGCCTCCATAGCAATTTACATTGTAACCTCTCTTTTACTCCACCTTTTATTATCTATCTTTCTTTGCCATACCAAACATGTTCCTCTTGGCCCTTTACCTGCACTTCATTCTCTCACCGTGTCCATCGTATCCACCATCATATTCCTTGGAATATTACTCTCCACGGTTGCAGAAATCAAAGAAACACGATGGTTTTGGCGTCGATCAAAAACCCCTCTTCAATGGCTACTTTGTTTTCCTCTCGGTACTCGCCCTTCAGGCCGTGTTTTCTTTTGGTCGTATATTTTCTACCTATCTCGTTTCCTTCACATGTTTATAACTTTTTTTGCCATTCTAAGATGTCGTAAATCGGTTTTCTTACAACTCTTTTACCATTCCATTTCCACTTTAATGTCATTCTTGTGGCTAGAATTCTCGCAATCGTTTCAAGTGCTTGCGATTCTTTTTACCACCTTGGCATATTGTGTAATGTATGGTTACAGATTTTGGACAGCATTTGGGTTGGGCGGCGCAAGTCTTCCACTTGTTTTGAATTTTCAGATGGTGTTGTTGGGATGCAACCTTGTTTGTCATGTTGGTGTTCTTTTGCTGCATTTATTTAGAGGTGGATGTAATGGAATTGGTGCTTGGGTTTTCAACTCTATTTTGAATAGTGCTATTTTGTTGTTGTTTGTAAATTTTTATGTGAGGGCTAATGGCAAAAAGAAGAAGGATAAGATTGTTGGTGATTGCTCTCTTAGGTGCACGAAATAATGCAGATACTAACAAATTGAAGTCCAATTGAAGCAACAAATAAGGCATCACATAAAAGGATTATATGTGATTAAACTTTGTTGGTATTGGACAACTACATTTTTTTTTTGCAAAAATTTGCAAAGGTAGAAGAAAATAGTATTGTTTAGCAGGTTTTGTTTTTGTTAGAGGGGTTGTCGTGTAGCACTAAATTGGTTTAGCCACATATTTTGCATCTTTATTTCAATGATGGCAGTTTGTTGTATTCTCTTAAGCTGTACTTCTCTTTGAGCTTTTTTTTTTTTGCATGCCTTGTGCTAATTTGCTCTTTATTAATACAATTTTGCTTATAAAAGAGAAGAAAAAAAGGAAAATGCTAGATATATCGAAAGAACTTTTCACGATGGTTAATTAATATTGTCGAATTGGTTAATTGTTATAACTATCGGGCTGATTTTGTCCGATTTCAAAATTATATTAACAAAGTGGTTTTGCTTATTGCTTTTTATTAATTGTTTAAGATATTATAAAAGAGGTCTATGTTATTTTTTGGTGGTGTCTGGGGTTCGAACCCCGGACCTTACATATATTATGCATTGTTCTTAGCATCTGAGTTAAGCTCACGGGGACAAAAGAAGTCTATGTTCTCACGAAATAAAAAAGATGTCCATGTTACTTCTTGAAAAATTTGGGAAACGTGTTTCATTGTTATAGCGTTACTTCGTGAAAAATTTGGGAAACATGTTTGGTTGTATATAGCATCACTCAAAAAAATACACCTGCATGCAGTTTAAAACTTTTGTTTCCATTCAAGGGTGTCTCAATCATGCTAGTATAGTCTTTTTTTTTTTTTTGAAGGGAGTGAAGTCATTGTTTTATTCACCAAGTTTTTTATTTTAACTAGTACAAATTATTACTACTTGCAAGATAACAATTTTTTTTAACATTTACGGTTTTTACGAAAGTGTTGATTTTGTCATTCAAACTTCTTATATACAAGGGAGTTTAACAATATTCGTTAAATGTGAAGGAAAAAAATTGAGGGATTTTAAATTTCTCACATTCAAATTGCTCGGCATTCAAAAAAAAATCTCGCATGAATATTGTTTAAATTGAAATGATAAATGCACCGAATTCAATTGTAAATTAGTAGAATGTGACCACCAATGTCTAGGATAGTTGGTTGAGGCACAATATGTATGAGTATTGTAAACTTTGGGGTACTAGATTGAATTTCTACTGGTATTTATAAGTTTTTCTTGTAATTAGTTGTGAAGGAGATTATTCAAATTAGTGGTAGTGTTCGGAAAATAGGTTAAAATGAATATAATTCTCTCTCATTTCAATTTTTATAAGCAAAATTTATTAGAAGCATACTAGCACATGCTGCACATAGAGCCAAAAAGCTAGAGTTCTAAGTTACAAATAGCATAGTTCATTTGGTTGAGTTAAATGATATAAAGTGTTAACGATCTAGTATTCGAATTCTGACAAAGGAGAAAATGTTAATATAACAACTAACATACTAACATTTACCATTAAAAAAAAAGCCTCAACCTCTTCATTATTTCACCTTGCTAGTTATGTTGGACTTAAAACTCCACCTTGATAAACCTCAACATATTATCTGCTATATCAGTATTGCCATTCACTGCTAACAAAAACCTGCGGCAAAATAAACTTATAGACATATTGCAGGCCACACTTTGAATACATGAGAGTGGCTATCCCACCTGAGAAAAACAAGATTTTTGTTACTTCCTTCACTACTAATAAACCTAGACAAAGATAATTGTTTGATGCGGTCCACCACCTCAACAATGTTGGCCACTTTCCCGTTTGAACAGAATATTGTTTCGCTCCAACTAAATACACCGTGTTGTTGTTAGCCATACTAAATGAGACACTTTCTTTCTGAGAGCAAAGTGAATAAAATTGCAGAAAATTTGTAACAACATCATCCCCCCACGCCACCATCTTGCAATTCAACCAAGTGAAAACTTAACTTCCAAATTTCTGACGTTTTTGTGCAACTTGCGAATCAGTGACTCACTCATCCATCCAATACTGCTAAAACATAACACACAACATTGTTCATGCTCATCTGTAATGACCCCACTTCTCCACATTCTACGCGGGTGGGTAGCTTGTCTTGTAGTAGTTTCCAACCGAACACACTTGTAAGTGATCCAAAAACGCTTAATAGCCGCCAATAATTCCTCATCAAAAGCTGCCACAGTTTGAGCATTAATTAAGACCGAATAACTACTACTCACCGAGAATCTGCGACACTCATCGGGGAGTCAAAACCGCACGTCTGAAACCTCTGTCGGTAGCAGCACATTCGCAAGTAACTCCATCAGTTCAGCAGCTTCTTGCCTCGCATTCTAGTTCAGATCCGATAACCAATTTCAGCACCAGTTTTCTGCTCTCAGTCCCGCTTACCTTCTGTGCTATGCTCTCATTTTCATTCAAAGCCGACCACAATAAATTTGGAAATTTCTGGTATGAAGGTTGATCATCGATCCACCATTCCTTCCAGAACAATATAGTATTACCATTACCAAGCTCACTTTGTATTTCTTTAGCAAACCAATCTGAATCAGATTCGCATTCCAAACCAATTAAACATATGTCTGCCACCGCAACGAATCCATCCTTTCGAATTCAATTTTCTTGTACCGGATCATAATGACAGTTTATACGGCGCTGTGTTCCGATAGGCATCTCCATAACCACTTACTTAGCAAAGAAACAATAAAAAAAAAATGCAGATTTTTTACTCCAAGCAAACCATCTTCATCTCACCTTAAATTTTTTGTCATGCACATCATAAGCGTGGGTTGGAAACTTTTGTTTCGAATGTGAAGTCATGTAGTTTCAAGTAAACACACTTCTAACGGTAAGCTGCTCATTTTCCAAACACACACTATAAAACTCAAACTTGACCCCAAATTCAAATAAAAGTGATAATATTACAAATAGGAATACAAATAAAATATGGTTGCACACACGGACAAGCTATCTCAACTCAAAATAACATCTTCAAATAAAATTACTTTGAACTTTGTTTTAAATGACAAATGTTAGTAATTAGTTGTTCGATTAGTTTGACCCCCTTTTTTATATAGAAATCACAATTATATTCAACTTCAAATTGTTAGAGCATAATTAAATCAACGGACAATATATGTTCTCACCCTTAATTTGTAATGAAACTTTGATTTCTCAAAATGTAATGTATTTATTTATGTGACATTTTACAAAAGAAATTTTGGAATAAACACTCTGCATTCGTTTTACACATAGCCGCATCTAATTCTAACACAATGTTAGCATGTATCTTAATGAGCACATCTAATACAAAATATAAGGGATTTTAAACCCAAAAATTTCAGTCAAAAAAACCCCAAATTTGTTTTTCAATGGGGCAAGTATTTGTTGTATTCTAATCTCAATGGAACAAGAATATGTAGTTAAGGTCTTATAACCTGCTACATCTTTATTTTTTTGTTTTAAGTCACTATATCAGTGATGTGAAGAATTTTCAGATGTGAGAGCAGTGGAGGAATCAAACATAGGAGGAACATTGGGAGAACAAACGTTGCTAAGCTTATTGTACTTTTCAATGTCAAAATTGTGAAGCTTCATAAGGCGCTTCTGCTTCGAGCTGAAACGAGCTTCATAAAAACCTCTAAAAGAAGGTTCTTTCCCCGTCTTGAGGAAGAATGTATAACCAGTCATGAAGTACATGGATGTTAAATAGAAGCAAATGGGTTCCATTACATCCCAAGTAAGCTCCCAAAAGGTGAGTCTCATTAATACTGCTGTTTTCACCATGATGAAACCCAAACCTCCCCAAAGCTCACGATCAACCAAGGCTTCTGCTTCTTCGTCGATGGCCAACTTCTTTTTCTCCATTTCTTCATATTCTTTTCTTACTGAATCTGATACCTTTATTCCCGGTGTAGGAAGCAGACTTTGGAGTGTTTTGGCTACCTGTATCACAAAATTTTACAGAGTTTGGGTAAATCTTTTTTTTTTCCTATCTACTTTTGGTTTTTCTTCTAGGAATGACACAATTATACCTAAAAGGGACATATATGAGAACAAAATTACTAAAACCTATTAACCACCAAGTGTATGTTTTAGATGAACGGTGAGTTTAACGAAATCACGTCCAAGTAACTTTTGTTAAAATCACATTGGCACACCATAATTTCATCAAACTCATTGCCAATCCAAAGATGTATGTCTAACTTAAACGACAAGCATGCCATGACCTTTAACCTAAGGCACACAACAATGTATATTCTTAACAACCTTAACCAAGAGAGGATTGGAAAATAAAATCCCAATTGTGAATCCTCCTTGATTGAATCTAGGACCCCCTAACTTTCAATTAATGGTAATAATTAATTTTCTTATACTTAGCATTTTCTATTCTGATCTAATCTAATCCTAGTCTAAAAATAATTAAGGGCTAGTTGAATGAATGATAGTGATGAATGAAAGCTCTGGTGGGCTTTTAGCAGTCCTTTAACACTTTTCTCGAAACAACAATGTTTCATTTTCCTGTGGAAGAAAAAAACGAGAAATAATCATAAAAAGATTATCAGTTTCCAAATAAATGGATAAACTATAATCACTTTGATCAAATATCAACCTATCTTTGATCTTCATCATTTCCATCATTACATTACATTACATTATTACCCCTCTGTATCAACCCACAAATTAAATAAAACATGTAATAACCCAATAATTAAAAAAAATTAACACATAAACTTTTTTAAATAATTAAATTTACCTGCTCAGGTCTAAGAAAAACAACATCTCCAAGAATAATCACAGCCGCAGAATCATCAAGCATTTTCACAATTTTAACCGCTTGATCATGATCGGAACAATATTCAGAACAAATTCGAATCAACTCCGAAACCGTTACACAACTCTTTGATGATTCTCTCAATCTCGATTTCACCATCTCTAATTGCGCCACCTTCAACAATTTCTTCACATCGCCGACGCTAACACCATCCTCCTTCGTCACCGCCGGTTTCTCCGCCGGCGTTTTGATGATCAGTCCATCCAACCGAATACGATTCCTACCATTGTCCATTGTTTTCAGCTTCTCCATCAGGTTCGGTTGATGAAGCTCTGATTTGAACCCGGTTTGTTGTTTTGGTTCAAAACCGGTTCGTTTGTGAATGAATCTCTTGAATGCACCATTATCGCCTGGTTCAGGCGAAATGTCAGATTCGGATTTTGAAACAGAAGAAGATGAAATACGACAATTCGTGAGATTTTGTGATGAGATTTTGGTTATATTGAATAACCGTTGTGCAAGCATTTTCTTAAACGCCATTGATGATAAATTCGTAGAAGAAGAAAAAAACTGAAAGAAAAAAAGAACGAAAATGAAAATGAAAAGGAACATTGATGAAAATGAATGGTGAAAGAAACGAAATATATACTTCTCCAAAACAAAAGGATAAGAACACACGTGATAATTACAATATCAAATTCTCGTGTGTTATTACACGATATGATAAAACCGAACATGTGGCGGAATTTTGATCGTTGGATTTAATTTGAGATATGAAAAACGTGTATGCTGAGTAGATTATGATAGGATATGTCGAAATATTGAGTCAATATATCGTATTAATGGATAAGTTAAGTTAAAATTAGAAAGGTGAAATTATCGTTATTAATAGCGTGTAAGGAGAAAACAGCGAGAAAGTGGGAGTTAATGGATGCGGCTACTCGTTGCTGTGTCTACGCTAAACGTGTCGCCACATACACATAATCAAAGACTAAGTTTTGTTGTTAGCTGCCATAAATGGAATTAATACTGTTAGAGTCTGTTTTTATGCTTTTTTGTTTTGTTTCTCGAATGTACTTTTTTGCATAAAATAAAAAGGAATAATTATAATTAACAATAATGTAAAATAATTCATTCGATCAGTAATATTTATTTTCTAGATTCGTCGAAAATTTTATGTATTTAGTCTATATTATAAATCAAATACATTAATTTTTTAATGAATTTAAAAATATTTGATTGTAGTAGTGAAATGAAAGAATATAGAATATGAGGATTACTTGCTAAATAGTAGTACAAAGATTTCCCCTTCAAAAAAAAAAGTGGTGCAAAGATATTAAAAATCTTTTTGTCATTTACTTTGAATAATATTATATGAAAAATTTAATACATTGTATTATTTCATAAAATATTTTCGTAAGTATCTATCAAATGAGATGTAATATGTGTCGTGTGTATCATATAATATAAAAATGAAATTTAATAAGTTTTCTTATTAGACTTCTTAAACTAATCACAAATTATATAATTTATATGACTTTGATTTTGTTTTATGAATAGAAATTGATCTTCATATCCATCCTAATGTTTACAAACATCTTATAATTAAAATATAGTTTGCTTATTATTGTTGTTGTTATTTTTTTGACAAATAATTTTTTTTTTATTATTGGCTATTGTTTAATCAATTATCTGCATATTATAATTGAATTATATTGATTTGAAATTCACTATTATATATCACCAAATCATGTACTCAATTTTATTTAGGAAATTCTAACGTAATTTGAAGTTTGATTGGATATAGTATCCGCTAAGCAAAATTCATTTAATATTTTTTTTTTAAGAAAAATTCATTTAATGTTTGAATTTATTCTAAAATAAATTAGTATAAAAATATGATCTATACTAATGAATGATTGGATAAGTGTGCATATCCAATCAAACTTCATGGACATCCAAGTGTTGACCATTTATTTATATGTCAATAATAAAAAAAATATAAACAAAAATCATAGTATTTTTTTTTAAAGGAGCAAAAATCGTCTGTTGTTTTTTAAGGAAAAAAAAATCATATGTTATTGTTTGATTTCTTATCGGAGTACATCATTTATTCTTCAAAACTGTATAACTTATCTCTTAGAAAAAGCATTTCAATCAACTGAATGTTTAGCATACTCCGTCCTTAAAGCACGACATATTTACTATACTCCTAAAAAGTGGATGGGTGTATTTGGTTTGCATACAGGAAATAATGGAAACTTAAGGACAAAAGCATTTCAACTTTCAAACTCTCTTTTTTGCTGTCTAATATGAATCAGTTTAAAGATGGATTTTATTATTTTTAATAAATTTTAATTTTACTAAAAATAGTAAGGATTTATATTTGGATCATTTTTAAAATCTCATATTAAAAACACTGCTATTTTGACTCTTTCAAACTCTTCATTGGCACAACACAATCGACACAACAGCCCAAAGAGTGATTTTGCTGCATTCATATTTATCAACCTGTAATCATAGTTGTAACATCATTTGTTTCCATGTTTGCACCATCACACGTTTTTACCTTAGATGTCTGCATATTTGACATGATATATTCTATTTTAGGACTACCATTTGTCCCTCCTACACTATGCTCAGGGCCACCCCCGATATGTGTGTATATTAAAAAATTATTTATGTTATAATAGATGTATATAGGCCTTTACTTTATATTTATCTATATTTATTTTTTGTTTTTTACTTATTAATACTTGATACGTTATCTTAAAGATAAATGCTAATGAATATATGCAGGTAGTCTTTAATGATTTTAAATTAAAAAAATTATTCATTAAAAAAGCTAAATACGTCAATTTTCAATTCATCGAATACATGAATCTTCATAAAAATTTACAATGTAATATTTTTAAAGAGTGCCTGAATGCACTCGTTAGAAGACTTTTATCCTAAATTATACTCAAGCAAAAGGAACAACTAAGTCGAATTTTATGGGTACTAAAGGACACAGTCAGTATGCTACAATTGTGAATGACTATATTACTTGCACGTGTGATATTTGGTTTGAGTATGGTTGATTGCACTGCGGTCAACACATATGAACTGTTTGATTAAGATTAGATGACCCAAATTTTAAACTCGTACTTTAGTTGTTTTTAAATCAAATTCGAGCTTAAAGCATTCTTCACATTTAATTGTTTAAGGGGCCATTTGAAACACACGACTAAAGAAAGAATTACACAAATTGTAGGAGCTTTGACAACTGGACTGAAAGTTTCCCCAAAATATAAGGCCATGAATTTATGTTTGTCCTTTCGCTACCAGTCGAGCTTTAAACCTGTCTATAGTGCCATCTTCTTTCATTTTTGTTTGAAATACCCATTTAGAACCCACAACATTGCCACCAGGTGGTCGAGGGACAAGAGACCAAGTACGGTTATGATGAAGAGCTTCAATTTCGTTGTGCATAACGGTTCTCCAATTTGTGTATTTTAGTGCAGTTTTAAAAGTCTTAGGATCTTCAATTGAGATGAGAAGGGCATCATGGGAGTGTGTAGGTTTTTTGATAGGATGTGTTTACCGGTGTTTTTGGTAAACAGTAAGACTAGTTTTGATTATTAGAAGCAGGATCAAACTAGAAATTCAAGAACGTGTTGTGCAATCTTTTTCCAGAAAATGTATGAATTTCATCATATTCATAGTTTGCTTTATGAACAAGATGAAGAAAACTGTTTTTAGGATGAAGATAATTGTCTTTCGACTGAAATCAGTAATGTAAAACAAGTAAGAACTTAAAGTTGTAGAAAACAAAGAAACTTAAAAATAAAATAAAAAAGTAAATTGCATTGAATAAAAGATGGTTCACCAAGACTCTTTTCTCTAGACGCTAGTACTTTGAGTTTTAAGAACTTTTGCATAAATGATTTGTTACTCGTTTTTCTTATAAAAAACTACTATACATACATAGAGAAAATAACTACATAACCAACAACTAGAAACTAAATGATTTCGACATCAAGATCCAATGGTGTGTCTATAATATCGTCTGTCAAACGTTCAACTTCTGGTGACCCAAGTTTGAGTTTGGATTGAGTTTTGGGACAGTTCGGTATCAACAATGATATTTGGACGTCATAATTTCTCTTACGTTCGTTCAACTTTTATTTTCTCTCTACTTATCTATTTCTATCCTATCACCTTCTTCTTTTTTTCAATCACATCACCCTTTTCATCTCTTTGGGATGTTTAAGAAACATTTTTGATTTATTGTATCATTGCTTCTTTTTTTTTCTATAGTCAAAAGGGAAATTATAAGAATATTCATTAAAATTTATAATTTTTGTTGCATTTTGCTTACTCTATAAACAGTTGTAGACATCGAAACGGATAAGTTAAACTTAGGAAAGTGAAACTGAAAATATCGTGTAAGGAGAAGAAACCGAGAAACTGGGAATTACTTGATGCAGCTACTCGTTGCTGCATTTATGCGAAACGTGTCGCCACATACACCTAATCAAGACTAGGTTCGCTGTCATAAATGGAAAATTGGAATATGTTTTTTCTTTTCTACAAAAATTGGAAGAATAATAAACAATAACCCAAAATATAGAATATGATATTAATTACTATATAGTATATACACACATATATCCGGTGATTATGAAAATCTTTTTTGCATATACGTTGAATAAATTATTTTATACTTTGGAATTAAGTGTAGTCAAACTATGATTTTTTTTCTTTTCGAATTTGTATCGTATCACTGTGTTTTATCAATAAGAATGAATGAATATCATTTATTTTTAGTAAAAAAAAACTATGAATTTTTTGTAAACTCTTCATTTATGTGTTACATCGATGAAGTTATTTTTGTTCTTAATATTTTTTCAACGTGAAATTTAAAAGTGAACTTTTGATTTAGAAAGGGATAGACATATACTTTTTATTTAAAAGATGTGGAATAATTTCATTTGTAGATGATAGTTTCTAGACATAGGTATTGATCTATTCCCTAAAAAAAGGTATTGATTTACAATGACAAACTATTATCGGATCGTAATGCTATTGTATCAATTTATTAAGTTACACATCAAAAGTTTTCGGCCACTAACACGTACAATAAGTGAAGATATGATTAAAACGCTGAAAGAACGTAATTGGTCAAAAGGATACATTAGGGGAGTAGTTGATTAACCCATTCCAACAATGCTATCTCTCTCCTCTCAGGAAAAAAAAAACAATGATATCTCTCTATTATTATTTTCAATTTAATTGGTTTGATCACTACGTGCAAATCAACCAATTGTAATCTTAATTTAAAACAACATTATTAATTGTTGAAAGGAGTTGATATCGCATGATTTTCTATAGATGTGATAACTTTAAATACTTACGTTTGATGTGTTAAAACTATAACACCAGCGATCTAAGAGAAACATGAGTACACTTTTAGACACATATTTGAGGTAAAATGTTCACCAACTACCTTGTGTGCATATGGAATTCTATAATGTTAGACACTAAAAATACTTAAAATAAAATTCTTCAAATCATAAATCCACATCATACTTTTGATAAAGTCCTAAGCACCTTAAGAGAGGTGTTTTTTTCCTTCTCTTTCTATGTTACCTTAAGAGGAGGTTAAAGACCCCAACTTGATTTCACACTTCATTTCTCAGGAGTAAGGCTTAATTCCTCAAGCCGTTCTTCTCTCATGATCCACTCCTTTTCCTCCACCCCCCTCTCTCCTTATCTCTATCTCAAGATTGTGTTTGATCTCCTATATTGGACAAAGAATTGAGTGTCATGGAAGGAAAAAAAATGTGTTTTTTAGCTCTTTTCCTCTTGGACCCGTGTCTCCCTTTTGCCTTTCAAAAACACTAATATGGTAGAATACAAACATCATTAATATTCAATAATCAAGCAAAGAATCAACAATTAACAAAAGTGAATTGCATTTAGTTGATAATTAACAAAAGTCTCTTGTGCAATACTCTTTTCTCCCTGTCCCCAATTAATTCCTTATGTATAGTTAATAATAGGCTACTTGGAATTGAGCTTGGATTACCGTTTTGATCCCCCAATTTTTACTCATTCACAAAATTGATTTCCTTGTTTTAAAATTACTCGGTTTGGGTCCTCCATCAATTTTTCTTACTTAAAAAATTGTGAAATTAAACTTTTAATTGATTTTATTGTAATTTCGCTAGAGTTAATCACCTCACTTCATTAAATTCTATGTCTCGTCATTTAAAGTATGCCAAATTACCAATGCTTAAATAACAAAAAATATGATAAAAGGACAAAAAAATGAGCGATTTTAAAATGGAGGGACTAATTTTGTTAATGATTGAAAATAATGAGATCAAAACTGTTATTAAGTCTAAATTTTATAAGAAAATCACATTGATTTATTTTCTTAACATATCCTACCCGTTTCTAATCCAAGCTCATGCTTAGGATAAAGATTTTAACAAAAGAGATAAAATACGATAAGGTTCAAATTAACTTATTCTATATTGTTGTGTCATGAGACAATGACTCGAGATATGGAGTATAATACAATGAATTTGATTTCTATACACTGTCGATGTGTATATATGTGTGTGTGTGTGTGTTCAACAACATGAGTGTTTGCAGTATAGTTTGGTTCGGTTTTGAGACTAAAAGTTATCCGAACCGCAAGATAAAAAAAAACATGTACTTTGGTTTGGTTGATTTTTAAATTGAAAACCAAACCAAACCAATGCGGTTTGAATTTGTTCGGTTGTTGCAATTTTTTGCAAGACAGTACAAATTTTGTTTTCAACGTTAAAGTCAAGTTAAATGTTAAAAACAACTTATTTTCAACAATTTTTTAAATTTGATCAAATATTACAATTTTAATTTCATCCTCCATCAACATAGACAAGATTAAAAACATGAATAAAAAAATGATTCTCTTCGGTAAGAAATGTAAAAGTCTAAGATTTTATCATTTCTAAAAGTTCACATTGAGTTTCTATTCAAGATATATCTAACATAAACATATATGCAAAAATTCAAGTATAATTGAATTAAGGCACATAAATACAATTTTAAAATAAAAAACATAGAAAAAACTTAACAAGAGGGACAATGTGTCTTAGTAAAAAAAAAAAAAAACATGTCATTCTATAAAATTTCTCATTGAATTTATAGGAGTTTTAGGTTTGTGACCTAAGTTTAATTAGTGTTTCTCTTATGTTGTGGTTTGGTTGCTAAAATAAAAACCGCAGACCAAACCAAACCAAACCATGTAGTTGATTATAAATATGATCTCAATACAACCGAACCAAATGTGGTTTTCGCGATTTTCGATTTGGGTTGGTTCAATTTGCGGTTTTCTATAGTGGTGGTTTAGTTTTGAACACTCCTACTAACAATGTGTTACCACATCATTTAATAAATATAACAAATCATGTGTTTTAAAAGACAACATACGATGTGATTACAAATGATTATATACGCGTGTAAAATAATTTTTCATCGACAATGCTTACAAATTAAATCCCAACACAGCTATGCTACTTGATATCTTATTTTAGCACTAAGGAGCCCTTCTTTACTCATTGGAGGAGGATTTTTATGTCATTTTATAATTAGGGTCACGCTAACACGTGGCATAAGAACACATGGTAAGGAAATTAAAAGTGAAACTTTAGAATTGAATAAAACAATTTCTTCTGTAAAAAAAATGCTTTTAAATGTTTAAAGAATGAGGTAATAGTCATTTTGATCTCTTATAACAAATAGACATAATAGTTCCTTAATATATCGAAATTTCAAAATAGTGTCTGGTTATTTGCATCATGTTAGTCAAAATAGTCTTTCACATTAAAATGTTCTTTTAATATAGTCATATTGATCCCTTAATAGTTAATATACTTATTTACTGTCATATCAGTTCATATATAAAAAGCGTTAATGTCAACATTAAGGGACTATTTTAACGTCTAAAACTATTTCGACTAACAGAATGCACAATCATAAACTATTTTAAATTATCTCATAGGCTTAACTCAGTTAGTAGGGATATTTCATATTATATGCATGGGTCAGAGTTTGAACTGACGTCTCATTTCTTCACATTTAAAATATGTGAGCTCAAACCATTAGGCTACTTGACAAAAAAAACTATTTTGAACTTTTGTTACATTGAGTGACTATTGTACTTACTCGTTACACATTCAGAGATCAAAATGAATATTATCCTTGAAATAGTTGAATGCATCATTTTTAAGACAAATTTTTTACATTATTTTAAATTTAATTATAGTTTTAGTTCTCTTAAAACACTTGTTAGTATCTTGTAAAAAAAAAAATGTTAGTATCATCTCTCAATTTGGAAGTGGCGGTGTTGTTTATTGGCAAGGGAGTGATCAAATTTTCTTTTTAACGTGCATTTGCACGTTGAAACCGACGATATGTGGTTTTGGCAGTTAAACTGGGTGGTGTTTACCTCTTTCTCACTAGTTCGCAATCACAAAATGCATTAGCATATTGAGACTTGATTTGACATAAGGATGTTTCTTTGAAGGTTTCAATTTCTGCTTGGTGTCTTCTTCGTAACAGGTTTCCTACAAAAGACAATTTAGTTAAATGTTAGTAATGAGGATCAACTTTGTGTGAGATGGAAACGACAAACCATTTACTCCTTTATTGTAACATATATTTGTTTCGCGAATGGTTTAGTTTCATATTAGTTGAACCCTGTTCTATTCCGACAATATTAATTTCTCGAATGACTTTGACGTCACTTTATATTTATTAAAGAAAAATACTTGACAAAAACAAAATGGGTTAAATATATTTTTAGTCCCTATAAATATATCAAATTTTTGTTTTACTCCCTCTAAAAAAATTCTTCAACTTTTAGTCTTTCAAAAAAATTTCATCTTCACTTTTGGTCCATTCTTTAAAGTAAACTCATACATAAAATTCTTATTTTTGAATAAAATTTTGCAGAAAATTTTTAATATTATAATGATTTTTCGCCAAAAAAATTAGAATTTTTATATTTTTGGTGATAAAAATTCGTATTTAATTTATGTTTTATTAAAATAAAAATTAGGGTGATTTTTACAGTATTCTATATATTTCTGCGCAACTTCATTAAAAAATATAAAAATTAATTTAAAATTAAAGAACAAAAATAGTGATTGAAAATTTTAGAAGAACTAAAAATTGAATAAGATTTTTTAGAGAAATTTAAAATTTAAAATTTGTATATTTATAGTGAAAAACATATTTAACCAAAAGAAAATAAAATAGAAAAGAAAAAGATTCCTTTTCACTGCTATCACTATCCCACTCTCAGCAAGTATGATCTGAAATTTCATCATATCATACTAGCTGGTCCATTTATTCTTCTCAAAGAGCAAGTACTAAATCCAACGGCTGAGATCTTTCTCCTCCGTGGGTCCCACCGAGAGTGCATGAGCATTTTCACGTCGCGAGTTTACACCGTGACTCGGTGCGTGAATAAAACTCGTTCTTCTTCTTCTTCTTCTTCTTCTTCTTCTTCACTCTCTCACTTCACTCACATTCTTCTTCAACCTTTCTCTCCTTGTGAAAATTCTGGAAGAGGTTAAGAATTGCATGGATTTTACTTTATTATTTGAATTTGTTTGTGTAATTTGATACAGAGGTGGAAATTTCAGTGGAGAGTGAGTTCATACATCTACCATTTCCAACGAAGGTAGAAATTCGATTTTGTTGCATGTTAGTTTTTCTTTTGTAGTTCTGAAATTCATCGTTGTTTAACACTGACGAACGATTTATTTTTTGAATTCAGGGTTTTTCGTTACAGTTTTGTGAATTTCGAAATGGAAATGAGTGAATTCTGTTTTTTTTTTTTTTATTGCATGTTAGTTTAGTTTTGTTGTTTGTAATTTCGTACAGTCATTGTTGTTTGACACTATCTGAAACAAACTCACACACAAATGCGAGGTCTGGGCTCGAACTTGTAAGAAGGTGTCTAACCTGTTTGGTTGTGTGTTTCTATTTTCAGTTTTCGACATTGTTTGGATTAACAACTTATTTGCAGCATATAACACAAACGTTTATTATGATAAGCGCTAAAAGACATCATTATGATAACCTGAACAAACATCATTATGAAATCACGATTCTAAATAAAGTATAACTGATCTGGACATTGGGTTGCAATGAAACATAGACGTTTATATGTTGTCTTGCTGTTTGAGGTTCATGCTAATCTTCCTGTTATGTTCTTGAGCAGCCCGGAGATCAGTACCTGGCAAATTGAGAGATTAAAAATGGTATGTTTTTCTTGCCAATTTCAAAATCACATTCCATATGCTTATATTTTGTTGCTTTACGGTCCTTACTTACAAGTACGACTGTAGTGTCCCTTGGAATATGAGCAACTGTAATTGTTTTTCTCTCTCTTGCTTTTCGTAATTGTTTTATATATTTCTGTGATAATTGTGTAACATTTTTTATTATTGTGTAAAAATTATTGCAGGGTGATGATTCTAGTCTTGAGAGTGACAATTTTGATTGGAACACTGATGATGAACTTGAGATTGAGAGCTTTAATTCCTTAAGTTCAAGTGTTCCAAGTAGACAGACTATTACTGCTGCGTCTGTAGAAGTAAGCTTTTATGTACCTTTTTCTTTCTGGAAGTTATCTGTATGAGCATTGTAGTCAAAATCTATGGCTAGCACTTAAAATCTTATGATTTTACGATGTTGCTCCCCATCACCATGTTCTGTGCCGATTGGACTCTAAATTGCTAGCAGACGGTGGAATCTCCATGCTAGGTGGTGGAATCTGTTACGATTCTACATGTTTTGCTATTTCTGGGTTTTTCTGGTCGGGTCACGCGACCTGGTTTCAATTCAAACGCCCTTCAAATATCCCTATTTGAAAGCTTTTTGTTGTTTTTATAAAACTGGGGGTTTTTTGACATGTTTGTGGTTTTTAATTGTTATTAGGTGCGATTTGTTTCTGATTTGCTACAATTTAAATTTTTATATAAATTTCTAAATTTGGTAGGATCTTACGATCCGTGTTACAATCCTATGATTTACAATCTTGCGACCCTTTCCCGATCTTACCTAGGATCTCGATTCTGACTACCTTGTGTATCAGCAGTTTAATATTATGAAACTAGCAGACCAATTTCCTGAAAGTTAAAAGATAATGCATATACGCTGGCCTTTTCTCAATCCAAATACTGTTAACTTAAATGATAGGCAACCAATTAAAAGTGATAAACCAAAAGATTGACTAACCTACCAGGTCATTGCAGAAAAAAAAGCTTTGAGAATTGCGACCTTACCAAAGTAGTTTTACATATATAATACGTATTTCAATTTTGTGGATTATATACATTTCTGATTTCATTGTAGCTAGTTCCTCTTGAATCAAGTTCCTCATTTATACAGCTATTGAATTGATGGTTTATCCAATCCAATTACCTACACCTGAAAGTGTTTTAAACCCAATGCACAATCACGTGCATCATTGAGAAAAGTGCATATCGAAATATGATTTTTCACATGAAATGGAATCGTTTAAATACTAACATATATTCTCTCCCCCTGAAGGCAAGCTCATCTGCAGGTCCTTCTAATACCAAGGTCTTGGACCATTTCATTAGCATGGGATTTCCTGGAGAAGTTGTTTCCAAAGTAATCCAGGAATATGGTCAGAGCACGCACTGCTTTACTCTATTTAAGTGTAGATTACTAGATTTTGATTCATAAAGCTCGCAACTAATACTGCTCTGATGAAATCCAGGTGAGGAAGATGAAGATAAACTACTTGAAGAGATTCTCACATATTCAGTAAGTTTATTTTTTCTTAAGCCTTTACTGTTAGCATTTTGTCATTTTCCCTCAAAACTACTATCATGTTATACCCAATATGCAGTATCCCCCCACTTTGAGTTCCACAACGAAAGGTTGCTGCCTTGTGACTCAGAAGAGGTCACTGGTTCAAATCTTGGAAATAGCCTCTCAATTTGCGGGGGACTCTCATTTTGTGGTGGTAAAGTTGTGTACATCTCCCTCCCCAGATTCCACCTGGAGGGACTGGGAGCCTTGTGGTGGGAGCCCCGTGGGATGTTCTTTATATAGAATAATATTTTACCATTTCCCAGATTCTACTACCTTGATACACTTGAAATAATATTTTACCAATCTCAGTGATATCCATAGGACTGTGGCTGTGCTTGCTTTACTCTTTTTTTAAGAACTAATTTGCAAGATTGCCATAATAAAATTTGTAGGTTCGTGGACAGTCAAAACAAGTAGGTAGCCAATATTACTTATCTACGTGTGCTAATACAAATGCATATTCCTTTGGCTTTATTCATTAGCTCCCTTTTCCCCCATTTCACCTCTTTGGTTCTTTTTGACCTGTTTTTAGACTTCTATCTGACATTTTTAATGTAATATTTACTTGTTTTTCAATTTTGGTTGCTACTGTCATAGTCGTCTTTATAATATTTGTTTTTCTTCATATTTCCAGGCTCTAGAAAGTTCTTCTCAGCAGCATCAGCAAGTTGAACCAGATCCCACCTCTTCAGAGTATGCAGGGAGCTCATGGGATGATTTATCAGATGGGGATTCTTTTTCTGATGAAGTAAACACCGTTCATTGTGCTTTGAAATTTTGTTTTTCAGAGTTTGCTATTTAATTCATCTTATCATCATGCTATTTTGGGTCTTAAGTGTAATGTACTCGGATTGTTTCTATTCTGTGACAGGGTATGCGGTAATAGACTTGATACCTTTTTTAAAACATGAGATAAATTCATATGGTTTGTGTTTTTTCCTTGTGGAGATTCTGAGTAACTTATAAAATTTCTCTTTTGTCTACTTCAAAGAAAAATGAAAGTATCTTTGTCGTGTTTCCACTTGCTTTTAATTGCATTTATCGGAGGCCTGGAATTGAATGTCGTAGGAGCAAATATTTTGCTGGCTATGTATTTTAAGTTATGGGATGATTGTTGTTTTTTTTGCAGGAAACACCAAAATCTGTTTCTAGGAATGATGATACACTGCTATCTCTGGTAAACATGGGATTCAAGGAAGAGGAGGCTTTAATGGCCATAGAAAGATTAGGTGTGCTTCGTATTATTCACTCTTGTATTTGTTCAAGGCTTTTTGCTTTTTAATTTTGCAAAAATGCTAGACTTTTTTGCTTGAATTGGTTCTTGTTGAATATTCCACGCCATCTTCACTTGATTTCCAATACCTTGATTCAGTGTTAATCGCGAAAAATAGCAGATTGTTACCATTCCCTATGCAACAGTGTATAGCGCCGCTATAGCCTCTGTTTTACAACCATTTATACTAAATAGTGTATCGCGGAACAATAACGGTTTGTCTAAATTCCGCTACGGTATAGCAACGCCGCTATAGCTGTGCTATTTTACAACACTGCCTTGATTTCTGTCCCCTGGAAAAGAAAACTTAAAGCCATTTTATGAACTTCTCAACAAGTACTTATAGGACAAAAGTTGAAATGGTCTTGTAATGACTGAGTTTTTGAATAGTATACATTGAGATCAGACCATTTCATTGGACTCACTGTTATTGCATAATACTGTAGGCCTAGACTCCTCACTTGACGACCTG
>Ga0228710_1001340_pt1 | contig 36609 bp, 12 predicted proteins | sample MedpolnodulmetaG_FD_177995 | JGI IMG/M metagenome (GOLD analysis project Ga0228710, IMG submission 177995) | Root nodule microbial communities from Medicago polymorpha collected in Santa Monica, California, United States - pink nodules | ecosystem: Host-associated > Plants > Roots > Nodule...
CGTGCTAATTGATAGCAATTGAGTGAAGATTAGCACTCTTTGTTGGAATGATTAAAATCGCAAGCTTTAGAAGAAATTCAAGTGGGGTGGAAAAGAGGAAATAAAAGTACCAAAATTGTGTTATGTCCTATATGATGATCTTTCAGGTATATAACTTCAGTAATAACGCGTTCCAAAGATATGTCCCTAACTTTTCTGATTTATATCTACCGAATGTTGTAAATAAGGTAATTTGAGCATCTTGTAGTTATCTTCAGAACCAGTCCGGTAGTTATCTTCAGAACCAGTCCAGTATATATCTACCTGATGTTGTAAAAAAGGGCATATTTGGTATTTTAGGGGGCCTTTGGAGATTTTGGGGGCTTAAAAAGAAATGTCATTAGATTGCTCACAAGCACATCAAACTTTCAAAAATACCTTCATTAAAAGTTACAAAATGTTCGCGGATGAACAGGAACCGTTTGTTGATGCGGGACTTAGAAACATTTGCAATATGTCTAGCAGCTTTGACATCAAAACTGTTTGTGAATGATTGGTGGAACTAACAGGCAAGTATTCAAACTTCAATAAGATCGTAGTATTTGATTCAGTTTAACAGAAAACGACCTTAGAGGCAATTGGTTTGAAAATGCTTCAAAGGCATATTGCAAATGCATCAAAGTCCTGAATGGTTCCTAACTCCCCTTCATAGGTGAATGGTTCGTAACTTCTGATGAGGGTATTTTCAAAAGATTGAGATGCTTGTGAGCAATCGAAGGTGCCTAAAGAGTAATTTTTAAAAAGAATTGTGAAGACGTTTGATCTGGGCCTTAGCCTAATAGATGGGCCAAAGAGGGAATTGCTAGAGATCAAATTGCTCTTCTCCCAATCAGTTTTACTCCTTACCATCCCAAACTGTCTAAAATAACCCCAACGTCGTTCACATTGAATATCAACGTACTTCGAACCTCAACGTGAGTTACTCACGTTGAGTTGCATTCAAATAATTCTGAATTGTTGTTCTGCTTTGCTTCTTGGTAACTTCTGCAACATAGCAAAAATTATTAGTACTTGCATTCTTAGTTTCTAACGTTTCTTAATAAAATGGATGACTTGAAGAACTAACGAACTATTGACTAGTTCATGATTAATAATTTTGTCCCTTAAAAAAGTGATTAATATTATTTTGAGAAGTTGGGAAGGTCTCTGGTTTGTATATATGAATAAAGTGCAAGGTTTTCTATCTCTTTGTTCACCTAATAAGCAATAAAACTTTGGCAATTCCTTTGATTGCTTCTCCAGTGGTTTTCTTTGCTCTTGCACCTATTGTTTAGTCTTTTCGTTTTGCAGATTGATGTGGAGAATCCATGCGTGATTATGAGTCAAGACAAAAGCAGAGAATTTTCGCATTCTGGGAATAACAGAGATAAATTTAAGGTGAACTTATTATGTTGATGTTTTTTGTTGAAACTTCTTCGAAGCTCTGCTAACATTTAATTAAACAGTTCTTTTACAGGGCCACACTTCTTCAGCAAGTCAATGATCTTCTGGAAAGCATTTCCATTGAAACAACTACTGCACGTGGAATAGTTGAGGAATTAGAGGCTTCAATAAGACCTATAGAGAAGGAGTTTCAATAAGGCCACACTTTTATTAGTTGTATTTGAATGCAACTCAACGTGCCGATCTGGGACGAATCCAAGAATTTTTAGTAGTGGGGGCACTATATATACAAATTTTTACCAAGAAACATATATAATAAGCATAAACTATACATTGTAAATACTAATTGATTTTCTCATTTTAAATATCGATAAAAATATATCTTTATATATAAGTAACTAAATAACAAATAATGACTAACTCATTCTTCTCTAATGTGATTTCACATCAGATTCTCGATGAAATTCTTAGCAGCGGAAGCTCTGTCAACTATTATATAGTTGCCAATACTACTATAAAAGTACCTCTAATAATTGTTTGGGAAATTAGTCCAACTTTATTTTGGATAGAAACTTTGGTTCAACTTTCATTCTATAAATATATGAAGCATATAAATAGATGATCATATGTATAATGTAGTAGTCCTTATGAACAAATTATTCAAAACATTGTGGGGGCACCAACCCCCACACCTCTTAACATAGATCCGTCCTTGCTCACGTTGGGGTTTGGCGTGCGTTAACTCACGCTGATATCTAGCGTGAACATGAGTTAACTCACGCTGATATCTAGCGTGAACATGAGTTAACTCACGTTGGTTAGGGTTATTTTAGGCAGTTTAGGAGGGTGGGAAGGAGTAAAAATGATTGGGAGAACGAATTGCTAAGGTGGCCAATTGGTTGCGATAGGCAGCGTAGGTTTTTTTTTGAAAGATAGGTAGAGTTAATAAGAGAGGAAATGAAATGGCAAGTAGTATAAGTGTATGATATTATCCTCTAAAAAAAGTGTATGATGGTATTTTGGAATATTTTCTGTTAGAAAAGGCAACTGAAATCTTTATTGAAATTTTAAATGAAGTTCTTTCGACAATAAAAGTTAGCACAGTGTAATAGTATGTCACTTGGAATACTGATACGTAAAACAAAAGAGATTCAAAGACCTAAACCATAAGCTTTAAAGTATTATTGCTAAAAAAGGTGTGTGATGCATGTATATGGCACTACCAGCGCATGGAAGACATAATATGATTTTTTTTCTTTCTTTCTCAATTAGCTAGATAGGGTTAATGTTGTCAATAACAATGCATTTCAAATCTTGAAAAAAAATAATGCATTTCAAACTAAAAAAAATAGCAAAACGGATATTTTGCATATATGACATTATTTGTTTTGATAAGGCATGTATGTGTACTCGATCTTTTTTTTTTTTGAAGAAATGTGTACTCGATATATATAGTTAAACTTTAGCAATTAGAAAAATGGATTTATGACAAATGATAAATCAAACACTTGCCAAAGTAATAATTATAACACTTTTTATGTCCTCTAAAAAATACACTTTTTATGCACAAATTACATCTTTTACTTGCTTAAATGATATCCTAAAAACACTTGTTTGTATTTTTCTTAACATTTTTAAGTAGATCAAACTCTTATTTTACAAAATCTAACCTATTCTCACCCCTAATTGTTAACCTAATCACATTTTTTTGTTACAACCTAATCACATGTTTATCGTTAACTAATATTAATTGATTTGATATTTAATTACTTTTATATTCTAGACAATCAATAGTATATTAGTATTTGTTTAAGTTTGGCTGCTTGCCTAATAAAAAAGGTTTAGCTGCTGGTCCCCGAACAAAGAACATAAATATCCAGCACACTAGGTAAGCAGTGACTTAAGCCTTTTTGGAGGAGTTTTTTTTTTTCTTTACTTTTTTTAATAGAATAATATTTCGATTGAATATACAAATTGATCCTTAAAACTGTAAGAATTTTCATAAAAATCTTTTATTTTTATAAATTAGAATCACTGGAGTTACAAGATGTATTTGAAATGATTGTTATTTTAGCTTCTGTTATTTAAGATAAAATGTTTTACTAGTCCGTCTTTAAATTGGATATTTAGTTTTAAAAAAAATTAAAATGTTTTACGTTGATCTCACACAAATGTCATCTCACTGTAACTAATTTATCTATGGAATTTAAGTCATCTAATAAACAAATTGTCTACAATTGCAATTTTATTGGGGATGTATAAATTAGATTTTATGAAGTGACAGTGACATTGTTGTGAGATTAAAATGCTGGAATGCAAATTCAATTAATGTGTTACGTTATAAGCTCTTACCCGTAAAAGTTAATGAATCGACCACTTTGTCTAACACTTTACAATTTTCAAGATGTATTGTCCATTCATGTAAATACTCCCTCCGTTTTTAAATATAAGCAAAATTGACTTTTTAGATTCATTCATTTAAAGATGTATGTGGTTTATATTATAAACCATATACAACATTAAATGAATGAACCTAAAAAGTCAATTTTGCCTATATTTAGAAACGGAGAGAGTGGTGACTATTAAACATGACAACGAAACTCATATTTTGTAGTATTTGTCTGAACCAAACTTAAATTGATGGATTTTCCTGATTTAATTGAGTTTGGATACGAGTTTGGATTTTTCTCGATTTCAAAACACGGGTACGGACTGGGATATAATATCCATCTCGAACTCATACTCAAACTCGTCCCGAGTGTAAAAAATCAAATTATTATCCTTTTTATATAAATAGAAACTTAAACCCTAAATCATTTAACTCACATAATCAAAGTTTCAGTCTTTCAGACGACATTTACTTATCTAAATTCTCTCTCTTCGCCTTCTACATCTCACAACCTCAGTCTCTATCTTCTCCATCACTAGGGGTGTACGTGGGTCGGTTTAGGTTAGGTTTGACAAAACCCGAACCATATATGGTACTTCAGTTTAGGTGGGATAAAATAACCATCAGTTATACTATTAGATGGGTTTGAGCAAACCTGCTAATTATTGGGTTGGGTTGGTAATGGGTTAATCAATTTTTTTAATATTAAATGATTAAATGACAAGTATGCATAATTTTTCTTAAATATTACTCTACTTTTTAATTTTTTTTAAAAAAAATTGGTTAATTTATTTTTAGTATAACTTTATGCATCATAGAATAATAAATTATAATATCAAATAATAAACTCTATCATAAAATACTTGCAACAAACTAAAGTTGCATGACATAGAATTGCATTAATATTAAAATAAGCTAAAAGTGTAACATCTTGATTTGTAACTTTAACATGTTTTGATTTTCATTATATAGGATACACATTTAGTTTAACTTTAGAAATATAACTTGGTTTATGACCATAACCTTTAGTAATTATTTTTGTCAAGTAGTCTAGTGGCTGGAGCTCACACATTTTAATGTGGAGAAACATGGTGTCCAGGGTTCGAACCCCGGCCCCTGCGTATATTATGCATTGTCCTATCAACTGAGTTAAACTCGAGGGGACACCTTTAGTATTTTCCTTCTAACCTATGAAAATAAAGATAAAAAAATATTGACATTATTGATAAGTGGATTTTTTTTTTTGTTTAGGTATGTTTTTATCCTAAATCCATTAATTTTTATGGATTTTCGATTTTTATAAACCACACCAACCCAATTACCTGATCCAATCCATTTTTTTTAATGTTTTTTTGATAGCTTTGATCGGATTTTCTGGATTAACCCAACCCATATACACCCCTATCCATCACCATAGACATTGATCATCATCTTTTTGCTTGAACCATATAACATGATCAAGATCTTTTCAAAAACTCAATAAAACTGATATTTCCAAAGTCAGAATCGGGAGTGGAGCACAAATTGCACTAGAAGGCAATAAAACTAGGGATACTTTTCCCACCCTGTGGGTTTCCTCGCGCGCCCTATTTTTTTTAAAAATGTCCTTGAGTTTTCGGATTTTATAATCCGGAATGGTGTTTTCTTTTGTTAAAGGGTGAAAAAATGAGTAACGGATTTTTCCGGATTTTGTAATTCGGAAACTTCAAAAAAGAGGGCACGTTACATGATGTTTCCGGATTACATAATCCAGAAACCCACTAAACACCCTTTTTCAAGGTAAAATAGTTCAGATTATATAATCCGAACTGTATCAGCACAAATTCTAAACATGTTTTTAACATGGATAGTCATTTTAGGGACAATATTAATCTTTCTAATTCTCATCCTTCTGTTTTGGGTCATTATTACCTATTCTTAGTCAAAAATCGAGTTTTTGGGATACTTGATCGGATTGCTTCGAAACTTCCCCAGAAAATCAGAAAAAATTCAAGGACCATGACTCCTGTAGAAGGACTTCTTGCGGGACTCCGCCCCTCAAAATCCAAAATTCCATCGTTTAGACCCATTTTTCATTTTTTTTTAATTTTTCATATTCTTAGAAAAATCCGAATTTTTTTAATTAGTTTTATTTGATTTTTAGAATTTTTTGGTGCTATTTTATATTTTTATGATTTTATTTGACACAGATTTTTAACATTTTTTACTTAATTTTTTTGTTGTTTTTAAAAGCAAAAGTCAAAACTGTTGAAATGTGAGAGAGTATGATGGCTGATTATACATAAGAATTGTCCGGATTATAAAATCCAAAATAGTAAACATGAATCCGGAATGCACAAGGGCATTTTTGAAAATTTTATAGGGCGCAGGAGAAGGCTATAGTGTGGGAAAGGTAATTCCCATAAAACTAAAAGTTACTAAAGTTTGAAACTAATTTCTTATGCTTTATATTTTGAGGAGTACTACTAACATTATCTTTTCAAAACTCTTATCAATATTCAATCTCTTATTAAATAAAATCAACGTGAAGTATATACTTTAGAAATGAAATCTACATAAAGTGGTATGAGTTACATTGATTTCACTCAATAAAAGAAAGAGCATTTAAAAGGGTGTTGGAAATAGAGTGTTGCTAATATTATTTTTATATGTTACACATATTAATATATATACTCTCATTGTATGTTGCTCGGTATCCACTTTTCTAACTAATATAGACCTTCAAGAAAAGTGAGAAAAAGAGGAGGTGATAGTAATATGGAAGACAAAGAAATCACGAGATAAACGGTGTAGGAAAGAATCAAGATTTAAAATTATAATGAACATTACATGTAATGTGCCACTGCCAGTGGAAGTCTACTCCACTTGGTGACACTGAGAGTCTACATACACCCCAACAAGAAAACTCTCCCATGTGAAATGAATGATTTTTTGTTCCTCTTTTTCTCATTACTTCATTACCTACCGTGTAACAAATCAAACCACATCTCAAATGCTGATAGCGTGCCTCTATCTTAAATGCGTGATGCAATTTGTATCAACCACAACACCATATTCTATTATTCTTATATAAAATTTGCATTTATCTTAATTCACACTACTCTATCTTTGACGTGAGAATTCCAATTTCAAGTGGATTAATTCATAGGATACAAGCAATGAATTAATCACCCATCACTATTCACATTCCAAGTTGCAAAATGTAAATTAAATCAATATATATATATAGTATCGTTTTCTTTAAGGTCGGTCCCTAAAATTGTTGATAATTAGAAAAGTCGTTGGTTGAGTTGCATTTTGCATAGTTAGTTGTTAGTAGTAGTAGTACAGTAGCGTGCCGGCTGCTATTGAAATGAGATCCTTATCTGTGACCGCATTCATTCACATTACTTAGACCCCCCAAAATTAAATAAAAACAAAAATAAGAACCTTTCTTTTGTACTTTATTCAGAATATTGACTAGAAACTTCTTTTGGAATTTAGAACTAGTCTTCCTTCAAATTTCACTACCCACAACTTGGTGTAGTACTTTCTCAGTCCCTTCTCCACTTCTCTCAAGGTCAATAGCGCCTTACGACTTATGACTTATTCTCGAACATGAATTCACTTCAGTCATTGCCTATGGAGGCAAATTATATATAAAATTGTAATATTAAAAACTAACATGATAATTTTAAGTAAAAAAACGAATTTTTATTTTAAGTAAAATATTTTGTTTGATAAGAAAAAAGTATCAATACGCCTTATAATTTTATTGACGGGCACTGTCCAAAAATTTTTTATTGACGGGCATTCCATTTCATATTTATTTATTTTTTCTTAAGAATATTAAAACCGTAATCAACTTTTTTTTTGTTGGTGTTGACCGGGATACCTTGCATATTTTATACATTGTCCATACCAACTGAAATAAGCTCACGAGGAGAAACTGTAATCAACTGATTAGTTTAACATACATTAATCCCTTCCAAAAAAAGGTAGTAACCTAAATGTCCAAATAAAAATAGGTCATTAAAGATCAGTAAAGATTGAGTTCATTGGATAAATTAGATTTCGATAATATGAGAGGATGTGGTTATATTTAGTGACCAACATATTGAATAGAATTTCCATCGATAGAAGAAACTTATGGAATGAAAAAAAAACAAAAAAAACTAGGGTTGTTAAAGTGATTAACTTCTACTAATACTTTCTAGTATACAATATATTTTAGTTATATTAGTACTATCTAATAATATTTTTTAAGCTACTAGTTAAAAAAAATAAAGCTATTAAAATAATTATAAAAAATTAAATTGTGTAGTGGGGTATGAATCCAGTCAATGGTAGATGTAGGTTCGTCTCTATTGGTCATGGCTACATACATTCACGCATTTGAGAATATATCACAGTTTGATTTTAATTAGGCTTTTCAAGAAAAAGAATTTAAAATCTACGTATTTTTTGGATTGTTTGATTTCAATCGGATGATCGTAAATCTTTTAACTCGTGTAAATGTTTGCGCAGTCAATAACTAGAGAATATATGAAGAATAAGATCAAACCGTCACAAAATTCATGACTATGTGAATGCGTGAAATTGCGTTAAATTAGCTCATATGTTAATATGTGAAGAATAAGATCCAACGGTTACAAAATTCATGAATGTATAAATGCGTGAAGTTAGCTTGGTTGAGTCCCATAGTGTTACACTTTATTTGACCGACTTAAGGTCATCACCCTTGGCCACCAAGAAACTCACCCTAAACGTGCTCCACTCTAATATCCACCTGTATTTGAGATTCTATTTTAATCAATTAATTGTTGTATTTAGCTTGCCCACCGCGCTTACTTGCTCACCACTTGTCACGCAACTTCCACTTCAATCCTCACCTCCTTATAAACCGAGCTCACTCACACACTTTTCCACTCATACCAAAACTAAAACTCTAACTCTAAAAAATTCAATTTCAATACCTATCTCTTTTCTCTTTTTCAATGGCTCTAGAAGCACTTAACTCACCCACTTCTACTACCCCTAAATTCACCTTTGATGAACCAAATCTTCCATGGATAAAACGTAAACGTTCTAAACGTTCACGTTCATGCACTGAAGAAGAGTATCTTGCTCTTTGTCTCATCATGCTCGCTCGTGGCCACACCAACCGCCATGATTTCAAGCCCTTGAATCCACCAATAACAACCATTGACAACAACAACAACAACACCAACACCAAACTCAGTTACAAATGTTCTGTTTGTAATAAAGAGTTTTCTTCTTATCAAGCCCTCGGTGGACACAAAGCAAGTCACCGGAAAAACTCCGTCGGTGATGATCACCCTCACCCATCAACTTCTTCAGCTGCTACTACAAGCTCAGCCAACACAAACGGTGGTGGCGGTGGTGTTAGATCTCATGAGTGTTCGATTTGTCATAGGTCGTTTCCGACAGGACAGGCTTTGGGTGGACACAAACGTTGTCACTACGAAGGTGTTGTTGGCGGTGGTGCTTCTGCTTCTGCTGTAACTATCTCTGAAGGTGTGGGATCCACACATAGTCATCAACGTGATTTCGATCTGAATATCCCGGCTTTTCCGGACTTTGCTAATAAGATTGGAGAAGATGAAGTTGAAAGTCCTCATCCTGTTATGATGAAGAAGAAAGCTCGTGTTTTCGTGGTGCCCAAGATTGAAATTCCGAATTTTCATTAATGAATATTATTTATCATGTAGATTTAGTGAAAGATTAGTAGGCAAGTTTATTTTATTTCTCTTTTGTTTAATTATTTGGAAAATTTTGAGGGTTATTTGATTTTTGTATAAAGTTTGGGTTGGAGGATTCATTTCTTTGGACTCTGTTTTTTTACTTTTTTATGCTTAAGATTGTAATTTACTTGGTGGCAATTCAATTTATTTATTTTTGTGAAAATATATTTATGAATATTGGTTTGAGTGGTTAGAAATTAGAATGATTGATTAGGTGTGTAAAATGGGTGTGAAAATGGAATAATTATGATGACATGAAACAGTGGAGCAGAGTAGCGTGGTTGGAGTGTTTCTGTTTGAGTTCAGTGGAAACTTGAAACTAGTTGCGCATGATTCTGTTTCTGTGTGTATTGCTGACGGTTTTTACAGTTATAATAATACTGCCTACCAATAATAGTTGTACTTCACTTTTTTTCTCTCTTTCTAACAAGTAAATATCTATTGGAGAATATCAAAAGGTGCTTAATGGCTTGTTTTAAGCAAATAAAACAAGAAAGTCCTTGAAAAAAAAATGGTGTAGTATTATTTAGTTAAAATTTTATATTGGGTCTTGCTGAAGACGTTTGTTAAAAATGAAAATAATAAATAATTTTTGATATTTTAATGTGTTATAATATTTGAAACATGGGTTAGAATTTACTAAAAAAGCGTGAATGATACATATAAGTTGACGTAAAAACAAAAACAGAGATCAAAAGTCATGACAAAAACATTGAAAACCAAAATTTTTGGCTTAAATATTGTACTTGTCCCTGCAAATATGACCCGTTTAAGTTTTGGTCCTGTAAAAAAAAAATTGTTTTTGGTCCTGCAAAATTTTTTGTTTTTTAAAATAGTACCTCTAGGGACTATCTTCAGAAACAAATTTTTTTGCAGAGACCAAAAACTACAAAATGGATCCAGTCATCATGTGCCACGTATGCAAATCATCACAAAAATGGGGTCAGGGACTATTTTAAAAAACAAAATTTTGCAGGGACCAAAAACAAAACTTTTTTTTTTACAGAGACCAAAACTTAAACGAGTCATGTTTGCAGAGGCGAGTGCAATATTTAAGCCAAAACTTTTTTGTAAATGTACAGAGAAACTAAATGCGAAATTTGATATATCTATTCACACCAAAAAGTTGTCCAATTCTTGTTTATATAACTCAAAAACTCCTTAACTTCGAGTCCTATAACCTCATGGAATATCACTCTCATGATCCGAGCGTTTCTCGCATGTAAAGTGCGAATCATATTGTATTTTCCTCCTTATATCCCATTTTACTTTATTTTTAAAACAAATAAAGTTCTTTGACCACTAACTACTTGACAAAAAAAATTCCTAAACCAAAAAGCAACAAGTAAAGTTCAATAAAAAAAATTGTTTTTATCCCAAATGATGAAGTTTCAATTTAACCATTTCATATGGCATACAAAGTAGAGCAAAGGATAAGGATGTTTATAGATAAGAACGAAATTTGGCATTTACCCATTGTGATCAAACTAGGTTGATGGCAAAGATCGATACGTACACTTACTTATCCTCGGAATAGTCATAACCTTTACTTGTACTATTTTAATTTCAATATACATGAACGTTGATGCTTATAATTTTCTTTCATTTCCTATATGTCCTTTTAAAATTGTGCCACATCATTGAATGTAAATGGTCTAAGATTGCCAAACCCCAATCATGTATCCACGTACATTAAATAATGTGGTGCGATACGTTTAACATGTGTGCTTATGAGGTACAGTGAGAAAAGGAATTGAGTCTTGTTTTTACATGTGTATGATGTAAAAGAAAAAGAATCTGAATTTCTTGCCGTGTAATTACTTTGTATATTGTACGTGTCAATTACTTACCACATAATTGCTACGCTATATATACATCACCCTTACTTTGCTTCAGATGCATGAACTTATGAAGCATCCAAAATTAAAATAAGAATGGACAAAGATAAAACCGTCTCTAGTTAGCTATGAAGGTGCCCAATTTTATTTTAGGCCAAACACCCTTTGCGTGTAAGAGAGAAAAGTTAATTAAGGTATATACCCTTATTGTGTTCATACTATAGAACGTTTATTCTCATGGTAATTAATCAACTGGTGATTATACTAACTATACCATGCTTAATGCATGGACTTTGAATTTGATGCAACTTTTTGGATGCGCACGTTTTCTAATTTTAGTTAATTCCTAGTAGTATATTATACGTTAGTGATTTTCTACTATTAAGTATTATTTTTTTGAGAAATTTCCACTCTTGAATATAATACTATGATTATGATAAACACATTATAGTATGTCTTTTTTAAAATAAAACAGGCCACGCCAAAAACGATAGCATAAGAATTAAATTTGATGCATTTCTTTATGAGAGCAATCAACCGCTACTTGATATAATAAAGTTTAGCAAAGAAACTTAATCCATTTAAAAAACATGTAAAAAGACACTCTCGTTAGTTTGGTGGATGAGTTAAAAAGTACTCATCATGAAAATTAGGGGATAAAAAGGTTACATACATAACATTAACAAGTATACAATATTGACATGCTAATTATTCATCATGAAATAAAAAACAAAGAAGCAAAGTCAGCATTTAGTAAAAAAAATGCACAGACGAAACAAATTAGGGGAGTTTTAAAACGTTAACGACGATAATATATAAACACAGAAGAAATAGAACATCAAAGACGGTTTGGCCGAGTGGTCTAAGGCGCCAGATTTAGGCTCTGGTCCGAAAGGGCGTGGGTTCAAATCCCACAGCCGTCAATCTTTTTTTTTCTTTCTCATATGGTGCAGAACTGAAAAATTTCCCACGTTAATTTTTTATTTAACATGTGAAAACTTTATTGAAATTGTTCACGTATTTTTTTGTTTACAAATTATAGGCATCTAAAGAAGAATAGCATTAATTTATAATAATAATAAGAAGAAAAATACCATAGTTTATAAAAAAAAATATATTTTCAAGTGCACGTATATTAATTAAAAATATCAATATATATTGATCAATTAATTGGATTATTAACTCTATCAAACACTTCCCTTCAAAAAAGAAAAAACTTTATCAAACACTTAAAATATACAAACTTATTTACCACCTACTACTTTTCTCAAACATTAGCCCAAATAATGGGAAAAATAAGTAGAAGAAAGAATGGTGATTAAGAAGATAGGAAGATAGAGAATCAAGTGACTTTTCTTCTCTAAAGTGAGACAATCCCTTACCTAGTGGAATTGTTTTTGATAGGTATTTTTTTTTATTAATCTCTAAATAAATCGTACTCCATTATAATTTTGATACATCTGACTTGAGGTATGTGTTGATTGTAGTCCCTCTAACTCTTTTTTTAATGCCCATTAAATTTTAAATTATTTCAATTAAACTATTTAAAACTCACCAATTAAATAAACCTATGGAATCATATGGGTGTTGTGGCGTAGTTGTTGTCCACACAGTATAAGTTGGCATGAAGCTCAATGGCATGACATTTGGCTTCTACGACAACAAACTGCTCACAAACACAACACACCTTTTGTTCAGTCCTCACACGTTCTCTGAGTGCCCATCTGTCTCCAAATCACGGTGTCATATGCTATATTTCCAAATTCCAACTCTCTCGTCTTTACTCTTTACATCCACACACACCTTTCCTCACTCACTTCACTTGGCCATGGCCAACTAGTTGAACAATTATGTGCATCTTTGGATTTACTTTTGGAATAGCAAAAGATATTTTAAAGATTTAAAATTGTTTATGGTGTACTTGTAGGTTTTTCATTATAATTGATTTTGTTTATAAAATTGATTTTAATTTGGGGTTAAGATTTATAATTTTTGCCTACAAACGTGATTTTTATTTTCCATTTTATTGTTCAATTTTTCTTTTGAAATTGAGTCGGAAAAACTTTTTATCTAAACATAGATTATTTTAAACCTAAAACTAAACAAATATACTAAAGTAGAGGTGTGAATATGTTGGGTTGGAAATCAAACTTTTCTTGAATAGGATAGCCCTAATTTAAAAATTAAAGCATGATTCTAACATATTTGTCACAAAACGAGGGATAGATCGTTCAAGGGAGCAACTTGAGATAGATGCAAGATTCTTTTTCCTGCCCTTCACTTAGAAAGAAAAGTAAATTTTCAGCACGCGCCAAGATCCACGGGGTATAAGAGAAGCTAGAGAACTACGCTTGGAGCTTCATTCAGATCAATTCCAGTCGTCATTGCGCCACATCAATTCGTTATGGCTCGACCCTCGTCCTTACCAGCTACGGATTATATGGGCAGCCATATTACTCAGTGTGTTTCGTTAAATTTGTCCTCACGTTTTTAAAAATTTGGCCTTTTGTATTAACTTGTTTTGTGTTAACCGTTAAGGTTTTGAGAAATGCTTTGGACACTTTCTTTTTAACATATTTCTTTAACATTCAATTTTTTATTTGATGAAATTTATGTGAAGGTCACATTTTGGAAATGGATACCACATAAAGTAGTGAAATCTACATGAATTTCGTCCAATATAAGATAGATGTTCATAACATTTCTTTAAGGCTTTTAAGAAGAAGAAAAAATTAACGTGCTTCTAAATATATGTTAATATGCTAAAAACAATGTGAATTTTGTTTTAAGATTTAAATTTATTTTATTGTATTTCTGGTATTATTTTTATTTTATACATATACACACACTATATCATTTCCAAGTCTCTCGTCTTTACATCCACACACACCTTTCCTCACTCACTTGGCTAACTGGTTGATCAATTATTTTTGTAATGATAAAAGATAGTTGATAGATTTAAACTTTAACTCCACAACTAATTTTAATTTGGGGTTAAGATTTATAATTTTACCTTCAAACTGAATTTTATATTCTAATTTATTGTTCAATTCTTTTTCACGTTGAGTAATACCAAACTTTTTATTATACATAGATTATTTTTCACTAAAATTAATTTTACAAAATTAATTATCGTCACACGGAAACCAAAAAAACATTAGAGTTTAAAACTCATTGACATACTTTCATTTCTTTCACAGCTAGAAAATCTTTGTTTTACGGCGGAAAAAAATGCTCCTAAACACAAAAGCTTACTCCTTCCGTTTCTAAATATAAGCAGAAATGACTTTTTAGGTTCATTTATTTAATGATGTATATTGTTCATAATATAGATAGATCACATACATCATTAAATGAATAAACCTAAAAAGTCAATTTTGTTTATATTTAAAAACGAAGGAAGTAGTTGGAACAAACCAATTTCCTTAGGTTTTTTGATGGGTTCAATGGCATCAAAAACAAGTTAGTCATAAACCATTTCCGACATATGGGTCAAGGTTGAGAAAGTTGAAACTATTTTTTTGATAATTAGAAAGAAAAAAAAGTTATAAGAAGCATAATTATCACTCAAAATTATTTGAAAAGATTAGATCACATGAAGATAAATGAAAAACTTGTTTATCGTTGACGAACAATAAAAAAAATGTACATACTTGGACTTACTTTTCAACATTGTTTAGTTTAGTTCCAAAACCTTACCACATGTGTATTGAAGAAGCTCTTCTTTCCACAACGATTTTTAAAGTTAAAGTTGTTATGTGCTCTTGCTGTGCTCAATTGTGGAGTGAGTGAAACATAAGTTACTAGAGATTGTGGTGGATGTTGCCTTCGTGGGGCGTTACAGGTTGAGGCTGTGAACTCCCCCAAGAGGGGAGGTGGGAAGAAGGGGTGGAAGTGAGAAATTGATTTGAATATTGGATAGGAATCTATCAACAAAAAGAATATTTTAGTTTGAGATTTTTAAACAAGTTATAAAATAAGCTTCAATGCATTGAATGTAAGCTAAAATGCACTTTTGCCCCTCTTCAAATTTCCAGCACTACCAAATTTAGCCAGTTGTTTTGAAAATCGCACTTTTAACCTCCACTTTTAACCACGTGTTACTCTATTTCTTTTTACTTGGTAAACGGTTTTATATCACTGTTAGTAATACGTTGTTTTTTACCATAGAAATAGTAGGTTTTTGTACACCAAAAACAAAACACTACTAGCTCGTGCTTGAGTTATGTTCAAGTGGAGATGAGTGGAAGTTCTACGGAGCTAACAAAACCAGTGACTTTCTAAGGGCCCGTTTGGATTGGCTTATTTTGAGTTTATGTGAGCTTATCTATTAACATAAGTCTTTTTAAAGGCGTTTGGATAAAGTAATAAAAATAGTTTATCACAATTGCATAAGCTGCTTATGTCATATTTTAATAAGCCTTAATTTTGAGCTTACCAAATTGCTTATACGGAGCTTATGCAAATAATGCTACTCACTTCGATTCTCTCGGTTCCACCTTTTCCCAAACCCATATTTTATTTGTTATATTTATCTTTTACGGTGGTGAGTAGATTGAGAGTATCTAATTAATTATATATACGTCTATTTCCTTTATCTTTATTTATAATGTAACACACTCTTTCAAAAAAAAATACTGTAACAGACATAACTTTTGCAATTGGCCCTTTTCGTTAACACATTTGCTTTATCTTTATGCAAATTTAATATTGTTCTCAATAAATATACTAACTTCTCATTTTAGTCCATCTAAATTTTTTTTTCAATTTTTAGACCCCTTAAAATTTTTAATTCATGTGTAATATATTTTTGGGTTAAATATGTTTTTGATCCCTATAAAATTGGGACCTTTTAAGTTTAGTCCTTACTTAATTTTAAAATTTAGAAAATTTCAACAAAACATGAATTAAATATGAATTTTTTTGTTAAAAAATTCTAAATTTTTTGGAAGAGATTCTTATAATATTATAAATTTTTCTGCAAAAATATAAATTATACATATAAGTTTACTTAAAAAGAGAGACTAGAAGTGAAGATGAAATTTTTTTGAGGGACTAAAAATCTAATACAAGTTTTAAAGTGACTAAAACGGAAAGTTGATATATTTTTATAGGGACCAAAAACATATTTAACCTCTATATATATATATATATATATATATATATATATATATATATATATATATTTTTATTTTATTTTTATATTGTTTTTTCAGCTTTATAATCGTGGTTTGATTCTTTGATTATATATATCTTAAATTAAAAATATTTTAACATTTCATAATTGCTTGTGTAATGACACTTCCAAGCACTTCAATTTATATAAGTACTTTTTAGTGTATATATTCAAACATAAAAAGCTTATTGAGTATAAGAGCTTATGATGTAAGCTCTAGTGCTATAAGCTCTAATTCTATAAGCACATGTATAAGCTATTTATCCAAACGGGGCCCAAGTATTATGCAAAATTACCAAATATTAATTTTGATCTGATAATTTCCTAGGTTACTAGGTGTATCTCTTTTCGTGTATGATAGCCTCAACATGTTTATCATTGAGAAGAACTTATTGTATTATGGAAGAGTTGCACAATCTTGCAGATAATTTCTTAGTTCAATAATTACATGCTTCAAGTTTAGGGTTAATAGGTCTTTACCCCCTTGTAATATAGGTCATTTCACGTTTTCCCCCCTGTAAAATATTTTTTTGATTTACCCCCTGTAAAATATTTTTGTTTTGATTTACCCCCCTAATAGGCCAAACAAAAACGAAAATTTTTTGAAAAAAAAATAAAATTGGTTTTTGTTTGGCCTATTAGGGGGGTAAATCAAAACAAAAATATTTTACAGGGGGTAAATCAAAAAAAATATTTTACAGGAGGGAAAACCAAAAATGACTCATATTACAGGGGGGGTAAAGACCTATTAACCCTCAAGTTTATTGTGGTGCAATAACAAAAATTAAATCTATTGTTTTCCACCATTTATGCTAATAGAGAATACCTTGTCTTATTTTGTAATAATTTATAGGCTTAATTGGTCTTTTAATCCTCTAATTAATTTTCAGTTTACATTTTGGTCCCATAACTTGTAAAAGCAACGTTTTGGTCCCTCTTGTTTTGCTCCGTTAATCATAAAAGTCATTTCCGGTTAACTTTAACCCCAAATGTCTATGGTGGACCAATCCTAAGAGTGGTCCACCATAGACTTCATTTATTTTTTCAATTTTAACCGTTTGATCTTTAAAAAAAAGGTTTAATTACACTTTTGGTCCTCGCATTTTGACCAATTCACGAAAATGGTCATATCTCTTTCAAATCGAACAAAATCGTCCCTAAACTATCATTTTTTTGCAGTTTTAGTCCTACTCTCTATTTTTTCCTCAAAAAATGCTGAGATGGCAAATGAACACCTATGTGGCATTGTCAAGCTGAAAAATAACATTTACATGTCATTAAAAAATTATTATTTTTATTTAAAACACAATTTAAACATTTCATAAATTAAAAAAAACAAATTGTAATTGAAAATGACATTTTTTTTCACTTAATGAATCCAAGCATGTAAGAAAAGTCCATTATACCCCTTTCACAAAATATGAAATTAAAATTAAAATCAAAATAAAACCATTCAAACTATCATACGGAAAAGAATGAAAAAAAAATAGATTTGGATTCTAAATTTTGCAAATTAGTTTCCTCTAACAACAACAAAAGCAAAAGCAACCCAACATCAGCATTCACCCAACCTAGAAAATATGGATTTCTTCAAATTTAACACATCAAAATAGGATCATATGGTAACAACAACAACCCATAAACCCAGAAAAATAGATTTCTCCAAATTCATCTCTTCAACAACAACAGCAAACATCAAAAACAACAACAACAATATCAAACCAAATTCAACCATTTTTTTTGCTTCCTTTCAGAAATTGATGGAAAAGAAATAAAAAATTTCATCTATAAGAACATTAGAACTCTAATTCCTAAATCTGGAAATCAGTGAAATCTTTTTCAGTTCCTTCCATCGTGATTAAGGGGTTACAATACACTAATAGAACATGATTACACCTTACACGACAAAGGAAACGAAAGAGGAAATCAATTTTGCAGTTTCAGGACACAAATGAAGCAGAACTGGAACAAGATTCGTGATTTACGGTTTCAACAACAGAGGAAAATGATTTTGCAGTTTCAACAACAATTGGGACACGATTTTGTGATTTAGGGGTTCAAGACGAACTGGAAAAGGATAATAACTAATGTTATGGTGTTATGAGAAGAGCTATGAAGGAAGAAGAAGAAGAACTAGAACACGTTGATTAGTTTTCTAAATTTTTTTGTTTTCTTTTTAATTTTTTAACTTAAACTTGTTTATTTACTTTAATTAAAAAAAATCGATTTTTCCACATGTGTTTTGCCACATCTTCACTTTTCATGCCACTCCATTAAAAAATTGGACACATCAGCATTTTTGAGGGAAAAATGGGGGGTAGGACTAAAACTGCAAAAAAATGATAGTTTAGGGACTATTTTGTTTGATTTGAAAGAGGCAGGACCATTTTCGTGAGTTGGTCAAAATGCGAGGACCAAAAGTGTAATTAAGCCTAAAAAAAAGGCTACCATTGGATTATGAATGACTACTTTATCCTACAATGATCCAACAACAACTACCATTGGATTAAAAAAAAGTCTACCATTGGATTATATTTCTCTTTCTTTATCTTCTTTCTATATTCAACATCATCTTCATCACTCACTCATAAACAACCCATATTTCTTCCTCAATTTTTTATATTAATAAACTCAATGTTCATCAAAGAAAAGCATAACAACAGGTGATGTATCTTGAGTATCCATTCCAGTACCCAAAACCTAAAATCAAAATCAAAACCAAAAAATAAATAAAGCAACAATTTTGAAAATTTCTAGAGCATAACAAGAAAAAATAGAACCAACCTGTTACCTGAACATAAGAAATAGTGTTAATGGGATTAAGTTTTCGAACTTTGAGTTGAAGATTTTTCTTGGGTAAACCAGATTTATCAGCACCCTCTGCCCTTCTTTTGTTGAAACCAACAGAACTATTCTCTTCATCTTCCATTGGGGTGGTGCTGGTGGTGGTGTTGCGGCGGAGATGAAGGGGAGACGCGTTAGCGTTACGGCGGCGAGAAGAAGAAGAAGTAGAGGAAACAAGGGTTGAGAGAAATCGGAAGTGGGTTGTGGGTTTAACGCAACAACTACCACCACGCCACCATCGTGGCTCTACCACTACCATCGTGACTTCACAAACCTCTGTTGCCACCTCCTTAACACATGGAATCAAAATTCAATCCAACGAATATCACAAAGAGAGCTATTCATATTTAACTTTCCAGAAACCCAAATCTATCTTCATGTTCTTTAACCTCCCCTCCTCGTATTCTGTCCTGGGAAAAAAAAAGGGTTTGAGGGGAGAGAGAGTGGATCGAAATTGAGAGAGATAGATTGGGAAAAAAATTGAATTTTTTTTTTCTGGTTTTTTTTCTTTCATGAATCCTATGAAGATGATGAAGAAGACAAGAGAAGATGATGAAGAAGTTGAGGGAAGAAGATGAATAAAGAAAAAATTAATTAATTGTTGTTGACTCACCATCGTAAGATAAAATAGACATGCGTGATTCAATGGTCCTGATTTAATAAAAAAGATCAAACAGTTTATATTAAAATAATTAATAGGATCTATGGTGGACCACTCTTAAGATCGGTCCACCAAAGACATTTGCGGTTAAAGTTAACAACGGGTGACTTTTTTGAAAACTAGAGCAAATATTGAGGGATCAAAACGTTGTTTTTATGAGTTATGGGACTAAAATGTAAACTGAAAATTAATTAGGGGACCATTGATGCAATTAAGCATAATTTATATAATATTAAAATATTTTTAGGGTCTTTTTTAAAGGGTTCAACACTCACAAAAGAATCAATACCCTAAAAAATATTTTGTTAAAGAAAATTTGATATCGGTTTGTGTTACAACAACATTGTCGTCTAAATTTAACGAATGTAACTTTACATATTCTGAACACAATCAAAATAGTGTTTATTGATCATGTTTCTATGAAGACGACATGTTTTTTTTTATTAAGCAACGTCCTGATTCAAGAAATGGGTATGAGTTATGTGAATCAAAGAGCTAATGAAAAGAAAGAAGAAAATTATACCAATAAAATATCATCTTTTATTATATATTTTTCTTTTCTTTATTAATTAACAAGGTTCATCGAGATAATTAATGACTAGAGACGTCGTTGGTCGTTGAAGTATGCTATTTGAAATCTCTGTTTTTTAGCCCCATAACCGTTGCGATTAGGGATGTGTACTGAGTTAAGAGTGTGCTCATCGGGTTATACGGAGTCTTGAAAATAAATATGTGTATGAGAACAAGTGGTAAACAAACGTTGTTTACACCCTTGTGATCACTGAATGAGATAAAAGTTCAGAGTTCAAAACATTTTTCAAGCTCGTTTTACCAATAAAAATGGATCCATTCTCGTTGCCGTCTCTCTTTGTAACAAAAGGTATATAAATATAACCTTGTCCCGTCAGAAAAGATCTTTTCGCAAAATCGTAGTTAATTGGTTTCATAATTAGTGTTAGGAGAATATTATCTGTTGTGTATCTTTCCCTTTTCAATCAATAAATATATAGGGACGAACAAACCCCCTTTCTCTATCGATCGTTCTGTTTTTAGAACCCTAACGAGAACAAGTCAACCTGCAATGAGTTTGTTTATTTAGGATATGTGGTTTGTATTCTCTAATGGATTGCTCTACCCTCTAAGGGATGATGTTCACAAACATGTAATGAGACTCGGTCCTAATTTTGAGAACAAGTGGAAAATTTTGTAGGAAGAGTGTGCACTTTGAGAAAAAGAGACTACAGTATAAGATAAAAAAGGTAATTAACTCTTAATTATGGACACCAATTTTTTTAGTAGTGTGTGTAAATCATTAGAGAGGTATCAATTTTTATTTTTGATCTGGATTATCGAAAAAGTTGGTTGGCCAGATTGGAGAACAAAGAATGTGAGGTATTATGTGAAAATAAAGTGTACCTTGCATTATTATTTGATGGAGGTGTTTATACAACACCATAATGGATTCATTGGTGAATGAAGGAGGATCGTTACAAATGGCACCCATCAAATGACATTGATTAGTCTACTAAGGTGCTACGGATTGGGGGAATCTGATACCAAGTGTTTTGGTTCGGTGAATTGTATCCATTTGGCCGCAAAATGGTGTAGGACTTGGCTTTGGGCCGTTTCAAAACAACAAGAGTATTACTTTTTCTATTTTATAGGATTCTCGCACGCTGTGTTTTTTCCAAAAATGTCCTTGTGTAGTCCGTATTTTAAAATCTGGATTCATGTTTACTATTTCAGATTGTATAATCCGGACAATTCTTATGTATAATCAGCCATAAGACTCTCTCACATTTCAGCTGTTTTGAGTTTTGCTTTTAAAAACAACAAAAAAAAAACTAAGTAAAAAATGCTAAAAACTTGTCAAATAAAATCATAAAAATATAAAAATACCACCAAAAAATTCTAAAAATCAAATAAAACTAGTGCAAATTTTTTCGTATTTTTCTGCGAATATGAATAATTAAAAAAAATGAAAAATGAGTCTAAACGATGGAATTTTGGATTTTGAGGGGCGGAGTCCCGTAAGAAGTCTCTTCTATAGGAGTCATGATCCTTGAATTTTTTTTGATTTTTTGGGAAAGTTTCAGAGCAATCCGATCAAGTAGCCCGAAAACCCGATTTTTGACTAAGAACAGGTAACAATGACCCAAAACAAAATGATAAGAATTATGAAGATTAATATTGACACTAAAATGGCTATATATGTTACAAACATGTTTAGGATTTGTGCTGATACAGTTCAGATTATACAATCCGAATTGTTTTACCTTGAGAAAGGGTGTTTAGGGGGAAACATCATGTAACGCGTCTTATTTTTGAAGTTTCCGAATTACAAAATTCGGAAAAATCTGTAACTCCATTTTTCACCCTACAACAAAGGAAAACACTATTCCGGATTATGAAATCCGGAAACCTTAAGAACATTTTTAGAAAAAACGCAGAGCACGCGAGAACTCTATAGGGTGGAAAAAGTAATACTCAAATAATAATAGTTCTAGCAATGTATCGTGAGATTTACGGTGTTATTAGTTTATGTTCAAAATTGTAACTTGACGCAAAATGGTGTAGGACTTGGCTTTGGGGTGTTTCAAAGCAAAAATAGTATCGTGAGATTGATGATGCTACTAGTTTATGTTCAAAATGTAACTTGAGAAATATATAATTCATCTAAAAGATAACGAAACGTTACCAGATTTTATGGGATCATTTCAAAAAATTCAATTATTTGATATATTATAGATACATAATATAAAATGTTATATGGAGCTAGACTAAAAGTCAATTTGTATTTTTTAACATATATAATAAACATTCTTTAAAAAAAAAAATAATAAACATTTTCATATGACACGTATGGCTGAAACAACCGTATTTAAGACATAAAAGATGAGAGAGATATCATCATGTTACAAGATAATGTTTGTTGTGTTACCCATGTAATTGACGGCGTTCTTGTAATTGAAATACATAACTCTAATAATCATATTTAATGCATGAGAATAAGGAAGAATCAATTATGTATGATTTATCTAAAATTTAAATTTTTTAATTTAATAATATAGTAATTGTATTTACATAATTTCATTAATGAAAATTCTTAACACTTCACTTTTTAAATTAAAAGGAATATTCTCAATTTTAAATTAAGTTCGAAATTAAATTCTCGATTAGAGTGTCTAAGTTTGATATCTAGTTTGGACAATGCACGATAAATTTTACTTCCATCAACTTTTGTTACTATTCTAGCATCTTTTACAACTGAGATAGTAGCTGAAAGGATATTTTATATGTTAAGATGTTGGTTCAAACCCACAATTTTTTACTTCTCTACACTAGATGATGTGTGAGATTCTTGCCCCTAGTCTATTTTACCAAAACAATATTATCAATCATATGAAGAAGTGGCGATAAAAGTATTCAAACTAAATTTTAATCACATAGTCTATTTAATATTTCTTAATCCTTATATCTCTCTAATATTTTTGTGTTCATCATAATCATTGACGCTAGGGGAAAACCGATAATAATACGTAGTAGCCTGAAATTAATTTTATTGTGAAATTTCATACATCTTAATATCTATTGCATGTTGAATACTTCGTGTTATTTAACTCAATTTTGTTCCCAGTTAATTATAAGATACTCTAACAATAGTCAAGTGACGTTCGACATTTTTTAGATCAAGCAAATCACTTTTTAAATCGGTTTAACCGATTTAAAAAGTATCCTGAATGGAAGTTTATTGATGCTAGGGGTAAATGAGTAATTTTAAAGTGGATTGGAAAAATTTTGGAAGCCTAAAGAGTAACTTTCATTGAATTTTGGTTCAACATCTTCGACGATCATACAAATTGTTTTTCTTTAGGGAACCATACAATTTGGTTGGTGACGAAATATTTTCCCCAATATAAATTTGGGTAAATCATTTGGTAAGTATCCGTTTCTATGCACTCTCAAACATTCTAAGAGATTATAAATATTTCAAAAAAGTTTATGACTCTATCAACCATTACTCAATCAAGTCCCATTGTCAACGCTTGTTCGTTGATTTGGCAAGTTAAGTGCCAACGTGTAATTAAAATACTCACGAGTTGGTCCATATATTTGTCCAATTACTATCAAATTGATCTCTTCCAAAATGAAAACATTTGATCCAATTTAATCAAAACAATGTTGAAGCTTGCTTTTTTGACATCCATTGTTTCCTAGAAACACATGGAAATGACAAAAAACTCAGCAGTAGTTAACCACTGTCGGTTTTCTAGTTATAAGTCAGCGGTACTACCGCTGGAGGTAGTTTCGTAACTTCCATATTTTATTAGGAAGTTTTTGATGTTAGAAAAACAATAGTCTACAATGTTATTGATTATGTCAACTGTCAACTTATGTAGCCACAAAAACATAATGAACCATGATAAAATCACAACCATTTCATAAAAAGTTGAATGCATACATTCTTCATTCATTACTACAACATATACATTCATAAGTGGGTTCCTGCATTTGACTACTTACGCTCAATTTAGTCCATACATTTATCCAATCTCTGTAAAATTGGTTGCTATTAGAATGAACAACAAAAAAACCAGAAACTGTGAAAAATATGGTCCCTCCTAAATCGCAAAACACTTTCTCATTTGATCCTTCATAATCAACACAAGGTTGTACTACTATCCTCACAACTTACAATTGAAATATAACATAAAAACGAGCAAATAAAACTCATCAAAGCAACAAAATTTTAGCATTCTAAACTGAACTACAACTCCTTCAAATTTGAGCATAATCTCAATCATCGATTTTTCTTCTTTTCCAGTTGCGGCAGATGCACTCACATCAAGTTCAATTACTTCAGCTTTAGGAGGAAACACTTCATCCAATCAAATGAATAAGCCATAAAAATTTCAAAATTATGCATGTTAACCTCTGTCTCTGACCGATCTCGTAGTCCTCCGTCTATGACTGATATCGTCATCTCTATTGCTGATTATTCCTGAAATCCTTCGTTGTGTTCCATCTTGAAGTCCTCCGTTTCCAAGTGATCTTGTCTTCCTACATCTCAAATCAATCTCTCATTCTCTCCTTGTCTGATTAATCATTGTTATTCAATCCTCCCTCTCTTTGAAGGTGAGTATGACATCTATCCCTAAGTTAGAGAGAGCTCAATCTAACATACCTTCGTTTTGGAGTTTCAGATTTGGAATCTGCATGTACATTGGGAGCTCAGTTCAGTTCTGAATCTCAAAGTTTATAGGCATTGTCACACAAGCTTTGCTTTTCTCCTTCTTATCCTCTTCAAAGTACAATCTAGGTTAACACTAATTATTTATTAAAATTTCTTAAAGTTAACCAATTGAATTTTGATTGGAAAACACCAATTATTACAAGTTCTTCCTGATGTCATTTTTTAATCAAATTTGCACATGTTAACTTTTGATTGGAAAACACCAATTATTTATTACAAGTTATATATTTAATATAAAACATACAAGTTCCAAAACAAACTTACCATTTAAAATTTCTTAACATGTGTAAATTTGCACATGATAGAAAAACCTCATGTAAGGCTTTAGATACTGTGTTATTTTTTTTTTTATTAATTTTTCTCTCTTCAAATCACAACATACAGTTGACACCGTATTCCTACACACTATAAAAATATACAACTTGGTAACTTTTTCATGTAACTGAACCATATACTTAGACACGAAATTTCTCTAATTAATAACACCTAATAAGTACAACAACAAAAAAAATCAATTAACATGTAAAAAGCTACACAGTTTATATACATCATTTGACAATTAAAGGATATAAGGACAAAAAACAAAACAAAAAAACTGTATGCAAACTTCCATTTGAAGAACGACAAATTCCAATCTTCACACTTTGCAATCCTCACTATGCTAATCAATCAAAGAACGTTTCATGGGTTGAATTCAGCACCAAACTAACTAACCACTCCTATGTTATACTTATGATGTTAGCACCCAAAAAAGGACAGGTCAGACATTTACTTGTCAATTTCATTGCTGACTTCTAGGTAAGCATTTCATTTGTATACTGTGCGATATCAGGCTAGTCTCTCTGACCTGCCAATGAAAACAAATTTTATCAATGGGTTTAAAGTTAAGTTATACCTGCCACAACAATATCATCCAATAAAATTCAAGATAAGTACTTTTATACTTAAACACTTCTTTCCCGAATATAAAACTTACCTGCATAGTTCTAATAATTGACAAAAGATCTTGGCACTCATCAAGTAAAAAACGCTCCTTTGCACTTATGTTGACAACTTCAACTACCAGTGACTTTACATTTACAACCTATAAATGGAAAATGCTTTCAGATATTATTTTTAAATGGCAATTGCTAATCCCAAATGCTGGCTATCCGTAAAATGAAAATATGTAAATTCCCAATCATAATAAATAAAAAAAAAAAACAAGAAGATTACGGAGCATATAAAGCAAACCACCTCTAAATAAATATGTGGTGTAAAAATGACCCTGCTAAGTTTAAAATCCCAAACTACAGCGATGAGAAGCTGTGTAGTATAGTTTCAGATGAATCTAAAAGCATAGGGTTTTATAATATGTTATTATTGCTACAGAAAAGATGCAATTTTTAGTAGATGACAGGCAACATCCTTTTGTATCACACCAATGATTTGTTTGATAACTTAAAAGTCTTAAAATCTTCTCTGTGATGGTGGGCTAAACTTGTAAGTCTCCAGTACAGAAGACAAGAGAATTTGAAGTGGTTTACATGTGAAGTTAAGAAGCAAGACTTAAACTTAAACAAAACAAAATCTAATGTCAATCCACTTGCTTGCATTGATTCTTATGCCTATATATGAACCATTAAAACTTCCGTGCTTTTATTTTCTGCTTGCTTGGCAAGACACAAATATGCATAGAATAACCTCAGTTGATTTTCTACCACAATCATAATCTAGCCTGGGAATTTCAAAGACTATTGAAAAGCTGGCATAAAAGAACACTTGTATACCATCACTTCGTCACAAATATAATCGAGATCCAACATTCATTACAGCAGTATGGCAAAAGGATTATATACCTTTGGTAACAGTAGGCATATGGAGGATGCCATGGCCTGCATCATATCCATTGCTGAACAAATAGCCTCTTTCAAATTCAGTAGATCTATCTGTAGCAAAATACAGTGGTTTTAAGCCCCAGATATGCTAATAGGTAATAGCAATTGAATTACTAAATGTCACTGACTAACTAAAATAATTAAGAAATAAAGCAATACACAAGAAGAGAAAAGGAAAATACCTTGGCACCACCAAAAACAGGAAGGCGTAGGGTGCTGGCCTTTAGCGCTTCAGTAGCTCCTGAGAGGGAACCAGAGTACACCCGATCCAGAATAGCCCAATCTTCCAAATAGATCATCTGAGTAAAATAGTTTCAGTTAAGAACTTACTATGAAAGCTGAACATAAAGTCAATGTAACCATATCCATCTTATCTACAACTGCAAGTAAATACCTCAAGCATATATGAAAAGAGAAAAGGATAGTATGTATAAATTTTGGCACAATTTCAATTTGACAAAAATACTCCCAGTAACCTCTATAAGAGAACCGTACAAATGAGCTAAGCTAATGTGCCCAGAGATGATACAAATGGACAAGTAACAAAACTATCTACATGAAGCCAAATGCCATGGAATGATTGTTGCTCTATGAAGGAGAAAATGACACGAATATCTAAATAATGGAGGAATGATGAAAAATCATATCAAATCAAAACTAAAAATACAACAGCAAATTCAGAACATGTAGCTAAGGATCATACTTGCTCATTCAGGATGGATATTAGCTTTAAATGTTGCTTCAGCAACTGTAACTTTATTCTTTTGGCTGCAACAGATTCACGTAGTTTCGATGTAGCTACCCAAGCACCATAGAGGCTTTTCTGATACAAGAAAGAATATTAGCAAAAAAATAAATATGTAAAAAAAATAAACCAACCAGACAACCAAAATGGAAAACAAAACATATATTGATAAGTTGTATATAAGATCCCATATATGAATTGATCTTCACAATAATGTAACTCTCAGTCAAAAAGATAAAAAATGTAACTAAAACTAGAATCATAACAAAATACATTCACTGTCTTTCTCTTAACTTCAAATCAACATGAGACCCAATACAGCCAAAGTTTTAAATAATGTCTACAATATCAAGGACAAGGACGTAACTACGACTGCACTAATGTAACTATGACTGCACTGCGATGTTCGCTACAATTTAAATTAAAACCTTAAATACAACTTCAAAGAGTAATGCACATGCCAGTAGAATATTAATAGCATAACTAACATTAAAATTCAAACCAAATAGCAAAAAATAAATAAACATAGAAATGTTCTCTGCTAAAATGGAACTAAAATCTATTAACTATCTTTCCATTAACATCCATACAACCACACGAAACTCAACACAAAATCAAAGAGTAACTCGCAAGCAATCACAACATTAATAACATAACATTTAAATACAAAACCAATTTGATTTGAAAAAGAAAATATACCTCAGAATTCAATGTCTGCACAGAAAGGGAAGCATCTGCTCTAGCGTTCACAAAACGCCATTGCATCAGCCTGTTATGTAGGAGTCTCAATGAATGCGCGTCAATTGCCCTGTTCTCTCCAATTTTCCCCCTCGGAACATCAACGGCAAAACTCATAACAGAAGGCTCATTAACAAATCTACTACTCAAACTACTAGCAACACCGTTTCTTCCACGACAAGGACTCACACCGCGCAAAGGGGACCTCGGTGATGGCGTCCCTAGCTTACTTGGAGAAGCAGGACGAACTGCAGAGCGAATTGGCGAACCTTGCAACCGATTATTCACAATTCCTCGTGGAGACGATGCAGGACTATCGAACACTGATTTTTTTGGCACCAAAAGCTTTGGAGGAACCGTTGATCTGTTTCCAATTCCACCGTTTCTCGGAGACGGATTAGTAGCCTCTTGCAAGAACCTCGCCGGTACAACAATAGCTCGAGCTGATCGTTGCGGTTTGCCTCCATTATCCTGTGCTCCTGATGAACTACCAGAAGTAACACTTTCATTATCAGAAGGAACAAGTTCAGGTTCAATTACCGGCTCAGATCCACCATTTTTGTTGCTTTCTGATCTCAATGTAGCACCATCTTGAGAAACTCGAGGATCCAATAACGAATTCCGCAATGACCTAACCACATTGCTTCCAAATCCATTCGAATTTCTCAACAAAACACCACAGTCCAAGCTTCTATTCATGAAATTCGCTTGATTCTGTTGTGATTTCGCCGGCCACCGGTGCTGATCCACTGACCTAGAAATCGAATTTTCTGTTTGATCAGAATTTACGTTCACTCTTCCTCTTCCAATTGTCGGTGTTGTAACCGTCGCCGGAACCTTCCTCCTCTCCGGTGTACTTTTCCTCAAACTCTGCGTCGCCGGCGGTGGTTTCGCTTTACTCACCGGCATCGAAAACGATTCTCCCTGAAACGAAACAGATAAACTTCTCGCCGAAGTAAACAACATTTTCTGAGCAACCGGAGTCTCACCTTTCGGCCGAGGAGTTCCTTGACGTTGCCTCTGCCGCTCCGTCGACTGAGATCGCTTGACGAACGCCGCCGGAGTAACTGACGGCGTCGATTTCTGTTTCGTCGAATTCACCGTTCTATTCACCAACGGAGAGTTAGTTCTTCTCGGCGGCGACGAAAACGACGAAGACGAAGACGAAGAAGATGAATACATGTAACGAGAAGTAACTTCTCGTGCTTTCGGCTTTCGTACAATTGCATTGTCCGATTCAGAAGGTAACAACGGTGGCCTCGTTGGTGTTGATGCTCTCTTCGTATTTTTCGTCGTCGTGGTTGTTGAAATCGCAGTAACCATTTTTCCTTTCAAAAACAAAAATCTAATACGAAATGTACGAAACGAAATTCATCACGCTAGAAATTTAACGTTGAGAGTAATGTAGCAGAGAAAAAATTGCGAGCGGTATGATTTAATGAAGAGGTTGAAAAATGAGAGCGAAAATTTGACCGTTACGTTGTTATGGTGTGTAGAGAAGAGTGTAACTGTCGTTCGTATTAGTGTGACTGTGAGAGAGTCACACGCAGCGTGATTGTGGTTTTGTATTTAGGAAAAATTAACACCGAAAATGTGAAGGTGGAAGGTGAGGTACCAGAAAGAGTGACGTCAAAATCGCTATACACGTACGCGCGTTGTTGATGAGAATTAATGCACTCGCCGTGACTTCAGCTCTTCTTCTTTTTCTAGGGGTCAACAAGTTATTAAGGTTGAAGAGAGGGCCTATCCAATAATTTTTTATTATTGTAAATCTTCAATTTTTTTTGTCATTTTTCTTTGGTTGGTGTTAAGTACTTAAGTTGGGGGAGGTCCCTAAAAAAAATAAAAAATGGAGGAGGTAAATAAAATATCATCAATAAATTGAATTTGAATTCTGATCAACGATCTGTTTTATTGAAAGTTCGGTAATTATTTCATTCAATCACTTATTTGCATATTTTTTATTTTTGTTTTTATGAAAACTAATGATAAATAAATTTGTAATATAGATTTGAAGTTAGGACTTTTGTCGATATCTAACTCATATGTTTGAAGAAAAAAAAATTGTTGTATGATGTCAACTCCTTAAATGAATTTAAACTTTTTTTTATAAGGATTAATATCTTTAGTTACATACAGAAAGATACTTTTGGTTTAGAAAAAAATTTGAACTTTTGTAGTTTTATCTTAGTTTTCAATAAAAACCTTCGATCTAACTTGCGTTAAGGTCATACTAGGTCAATTTTTAAAAAGATCAAATTCAAACTAAAAGTAAACGTGTTAAGATTTACAGACTTAGGCCTTAAACTTTTTGATAAAGTTAGACTTAAGTCTTGTAAAATCTCACTCGATCGGTCGATCGATCACTCTATTTCCATTAGAAATGAATTGGAGAAGGGTAGATTGGTAATTTCAAACAAGTTTACGTCATTTTGTTGTGGATTCGTGGGGGTTGAGGCTTGTGCCTTAGTTGACACGCAATTATTTTTTTATTATGATAAAAAATAAAATAAGTGTAGTAAACGATGAAAACGACGTCGAGGAAGAGTGAAGGAGTATAAAGAACAAACCTTGAAGTTGGAAATGGGATATTTGCGCTTTGCCGAGGGAATGAATCTTCGGTGAGACGTTACGCAAACGACACTGCTTGTGAATTTTGTAAAATCGTCGTTTATGAGAGAAATCAAAAGTAGCCGTTTCGCTTTTGATAATGGATCAATGTGCAAAAGTTAGAATGAACTTCATATTTTTTTCTCAATAATAATACTATAGTCTCCAACATTACTTTATGATTATTAATTGAGTTTTGGAGCTTGCACGATTTTAAGGTTGCTTTGACACTTGCGGTCCATTTTTAAAATTTGATATTTTCATATAGCCCATGCTCCAAGAATTGCCAATAACAATTTTTTTTTTACTTTGTGCCAATAACGACATTAGAAGCTTTTTATGTGTATATGTCTCCGTGAGTTTAGGCTCAGTTGATAGGAAATAATACATATTATATGTAGGAATTTGAATTCAAAACACCTTATTTATTCATCTTTAAGGTAAATTTCTCTATCCGCTAAATTACTTGGAAAAAAAAATAGTATAAGTATTAGTAAAAGCTAAACTAGGTGAGAAAACAAGATGATCATGATTATCAAATTATATTTGGATTATTTTAATAATGCAATTGCATTCAATAAGTATCAAAGTGGATAGAAAAGTTTCCATATGATTCTGAATTGAAAAGATGGCTTTGAAAATACGACAGTTTAGTAAATTTGTTAAATTCTTTTATTAGAAGCTCTTCCTGTTAACAACACATCCAAATATTTACCAAGATCATGCATTTTCCTAAACCAGACAAATGCACCAAGTGTTCCTGCGATGCAAGATTGACATTCTTATTTGTTAGAGAAAAAATGTCAGTCTTTTCACTACTCCCCTCTTGACTAGACAATTTGCAAAACAACTCAAGAGATCTAGTAACATTATATATTTGAGCCTCAGTAGCTTCACCAAACATAAGCAAGTCATCGTCAAACATCAAGTGCGGCATTACAGGGCCATTTCTTCATGCACAAAGAGCCTTCCAATTACTACTTTCCACGGCATACAAGATAAGATGCCATAAATTATCCAAACTAAGCACAAATAAATAAATAGATATAGGATCCCCAAACGAATACCGATAAATATTTGATTAGGTACAAAAACTATCGAAGTAATAATATTAAATTCATTTTTACGAGGACTATTGTTAATTTCTACTTATCAGTTTCATCATTATAAATAATGTACAAAGTGGGGGGTTGCACAAGGCAAATAGTTTGGTTTGATACAATGTGCTAAAAAGTACAATCAGTTAGTTGAAAATTAAGATTTAAAAGTGATCAAGCCCTTCGAAAGTTTTATCTGTCCGTTAATTCCTGAATAATAACTCAACAATGATTTATCTCTAACTTAATTTGTTAAGTTAAACAGATTTTTAGGTCAGATTTAAAAGTTATGGCTAGTAGTCAATTATATTCTAAGATAAATTCATATATTTAAACAATTAGGGCTAGAAGTCATTTAAAAACATACAAAAAACATTACACTCAAGCAAATATGAATAATACTAGAATTCTATTGATGTCAAAGAGGGTTCATACAAATTACATGAATACAACTCACAATAGATTCATCTCGTGACTTAGTCAAAAGAAGGTCAATTAAAATGATATAAAAGGTGAGAGTGATCAATTTATTGTCTCGCCATTATATGGTCAAAATTATGGGCCGTCAAATGTGATTGGAAAATTGTAAATCCAGCAAAGAAACCAATCACAAAGATATATTGAATAGTTGTGATTGGTTACCGATCACTACTAGTCCACTACCTTGTGATTTTTGTAAATTATGAGAATAAGTCATTCAATCAGTTTTGTTTCAAACACGTTCACGGCATTTCTTGGAAACAAAAGTGCAATTAAGCATGTATAATATATTTTGTTTCAAAGAGAGTATGTATCTTCCATTTTTGTGTATGTTATACCATTTGTGTAAGGTTTCGCACGGGATAAAATGAATGCCCTACATGGATGTTGGTTATGGAAGTGGGATAGCATGGGAGCCACTTAAATTTACAGAAGTATTATGGACAGCTAGCTACACACATGCATGCATTCACTTTTAACGCAAAAGATATATAAGAGCTAGCATGTATAATCTTTAGGACCACCCAAAAGCAAACTTCCTTCTTATGCACTCAATTTCATTATGGTTCATATCTTTTCCTTTGTACAAATTGACCAAAATAGAGTAAAAAAATTTGCCAAGAAAATAATTTAATTCCCATAAATCATTGTAGATTCTAGTTAATAAAACTCCTCATTTCCTTCTCTAGTTATAAACGAAATTACGAAAATAAAGAGAAATTGCATAGTATTATTTCTATATGTTTGTCATCAATCAAATGTTTTCTATTTGTGACTTGGGGATGTTATAGGGTTATTAAGTATTCATTTGTTTTGGTAAAAAAAAACCTCATTTTAGAAATCAGATTACAATTTGTTTGTGGTGGTTGTAAATGGGATTTTTTTTTTAATTGATAAAGGTTAGTAGTTAGTTTGTTATATTATATTATATTTTACTCATTCTTTTTAATTTGAACCTAAGATCTCCAACTCATATTCTCTTAACTCAAACACAACGCTGGGAATTTTTTTAATTGATAAATGATAGTAGTTAGTTTGTTATATTATTTTATATTTTACTCATTCTTCTTAATTTGAAACTAAGATCTCCAACTCATATTCTCTTAACTCAAACGCAACACTCTACATTAAGGAAATTAACGACGATATATTGATGGTCATTTATTAAAATCAAACGATCCATATTTTAATGTGGAATTAATTTTTCTAAAATTAAAATATCAATTATAAAATATGGATCATCCGACCATAATCCAATATAACAAATGCATGAATGCAAGAATTTTACGACTGCAAACAATCCGAGAATTCTTCGTTGCACTGACCAGTTTTGAAGGCCATAGATAATCGATGTTTTTTTTAATTAGCAAAACTTATTGATCAACTTTGTTCTAAGCAAGATATGCAAAGAATACAACAAAAAGAGTACAACCATAATACAATCTCAGAAGGATAATTGACGACTATGAATTTATTATTGATAAAAAAAAAAAAAAAGGATTGGTGGGTAAAGTTGGTCATTCTCTACCCATAGAGGGCCATCATCTCCATGAGAAGAGTATTAATTAGAGATGAAGACAGCTTTCTAGAATGTTTTGTAAAAAATAATCATTTTGTCGATAGAGTAGTGAGAGAACAAGGAAAACTAATCTCCCAAAATAAAAGATATACCTGCGGCTAAGATGGAAAAATGATGGGGAATTTAGCTTTGTTAATACTAATCGTACTAAATTCTGGCTATTTGTCTAATGAGAATGTTAATGATGGTGTTATCACTGTTTTATTGCAAATACAACAATCATTGTTTAACATGAATTGCGATTCTATTATGATCTTTATCCCAACAGAAAGAAGGAAGAAGGTTTATTTGATATGATTTTGCTAGCTAGTCAAAAAGCATCACTTTTTAGGATGCTCCTACATGTAGTGTCTTTGTCATGCACTTCTTTAAGTAGTAGGAATGTACAACACAGTCTCTTCTAATTTACTACCCATTCACCTAGTTTGGATCCTTTATGCCCAGGGGCCAGGGCTGTCCTAAGGTCCGAATCAGTAGGGTAAGACTGTGAAGTCCGGATACAAGATATGATACGATTACGATATTGCATCGATACCGGGAAGATTTAAAAAATCAAGATACAATACCGCTGGGATACGTTAATAAAAAAAAATTATATAATTAAATGTACAATATAATTTTTTTTGACAAAAAATGTACAATATAATTATAACCATATTTTTAATATGCAAATATATTAACAAACAAAAGAAACCAGTCATAGGCCAGTAACATATCAACATATATATATAAATAATATTGTCGATTAAGAGAGTGATGATTAGTCAATTACATACACAATATATCCCAAAAAGAGCATCATCAGTGTTATATTATATCCAAAAGGAACATTGTTAGTGCTATACTATATCGATCCAAAAAAGAAGCACTATACACAAGAGTTAAGTTATTTTAGTTAACATTAATTGGGAAGTATCGGATAATTATTTTTTAAAAAATAAAATTTAATTGTCGGATACTCTCTTGATACGTATCGAAAAGTATCAGGTAGGTATCAATGCAGGATACGCAGGGGATACGATACGTCATCCATTTTAAAGTATCGGGGCTTCACAGCGTAAGGGCCTTATACCACCCTTTTACTTAATATTCTCAACTGTGTTTTCCCCTTAAAAAAAATTAAAAGAAAATAATGCCTCTTATATAACTTATGAGTTCTGTGAAAGAGAAACAAAACTTATGTTAGAGACATCATAGAGACCATTAGTTCATAACAAGAAAAGTATCTTTAGCTGAAAACACTAACCATGTTGGATACTTCCAATTGTATTCAACAATTTTTTTTAGAAACAGTTATTTGTTTTTTTACCAATACAATTTTTTATCATAAATTTTTACTATATTAATATATACATATGATAATAGCATAAATAATATTTTGCTAAAAAAAAAGCATAAATAATTTTTTTGACAAGACAATATCATAATGAATAAAATTTGATGATAATTTTCAAAGACCAACTAGTGTCGTCTAAGCGTTCTCTATGACTAACGAATATTGCACCATTGGTTGGAAGTGTCCTCATGAGAGATGCGTTAAACTCAATTGTGATGGGGCGTGCAAAGAGAATTTGGAAACTGTGCGGGTTGTGGTGGTCTGCTTCGCGACACTAATGACAGATGACTCAAAGGATTTGTACACAAGATTGGAGTTTATGATACTCTCCATGCAGAAATATGAGGTTTGTATTTAGGTTTGGAGCTAGCTTGAAGTGATGGAATTTCACATCTCTATGTGGAAAGTGATTCAAAATTGCATATTGACATGGATACAAATAATTGCAAGACTAATGAGACGACCCCTTCGTTGATTTGGCGTATCAGAAATATCTTGGACGTTGAGGTTCATCATACTTGACATGAAGACAACAAAATTGCTGATTGGCTTGCTAATTTCAGCTTTACCATGAATTCTTGGAATTTTGGAGACCCCTCCTAGTGAGCTTAATAATCTATTCTTTGATCATATTTCTGAGGTTTGCATGCTTAGAAATGTTCGTTTAGTTGTTTAATTTTTTCTTCTTCTGAACTTTTGACCTCTTTTGTGTGTGTGTGTATATATAATTTGCCCTGCAATATATATATATATATATATATATATATATATATATATATATATATATATATATATATATATATATTTTTCTCTTTTTTT
>Ga0228710_1001342_pt1 | contig 36604 bp, 11 predicted proteins | sample MedpolnodulmetaG_FD_177995 | JGI IMG/M metagenome (GOLD analysis project Ga0228710, IMG submission 177995) | Root nodule microbial communities from Medicago polymorpha collected in Santa Monica, California, United States - pink nodules | ecosystem: Host-associated > Plants > Roots > Nodule...
TTATAGAGGATTTGAGAGACGTTGAGAACTAGCCGTTACATCAACTTGTCTTGCTTGAAGCTTTGATTCTTCACCATTGATCTTTTGCCTGATTTGATAATTGTCCTATGAAGAACTAATTTCAAATTCATTCCATTTGAAACGGAACAACGTCTGCAGCAATATTACTGTTATGAATAATACTTTGATTAGGATCTTGTACACTTGAACAAATGTTTAGCATATCCAATTGATAATTTTTAATACCTTGTTATCATCAAAACTCAAAAGGTGATTTTGCGAAACACCCTTTGTTCCAACAAAGGCAAATCCCGAATGTTTCATTGAAACGGAGCGGGGCAAACCTGGGTAACATTAGAACCCCAGTTAAAAGGCAAATTCCGAATGTTTCAATTATGCATAATTAAGTTGTGTCCTTCGTAGGCTCCAGATTAGGCTGGTTGGGATTTCCTTGAGAAATCTACACAACGACAAGAGGAGTTCTGGTGATTAGCCTCAGATAGGAATTTTCACCAAATAGCAATGGGATGGTGACCGGGGTTACTGCACTCGGGATCCATTTTGTAAAATCAACTCAGATAATTATGTTTGTTCAACGCTAACTTTCTAACATTATATGAACAATTTATGAATCAAAACATGTATATGCATTTGCATAAGATCAGACTTATAATAGCATACAGATGACGATCCTAGTCTACCCCCGATCGTCCAGTTTACAAGAATATGTTAGATAGTCCTGATAACGATCTTAGTATCTCACGATCGTTCAAGTACGTAGAGCACACACATACGTATAAACCCAAACAATAAACAGATGGCGATCATAGGTTTTCCCCGAGATTGCCTACAACTTAGGATAGGTGGAACTCACTGAGACATCCTGTCTCATCCCAGTCCATTTTTGTCAATTTCAGATCAGCAGGTTGCTCGTATCAAGATGAGACAGATATGCAGTTGAATGGATTATCGTCAAGAGCTTGTTTCGTACTAGAAGAAAATATTTTATGTATTCAGATACTTATCAGATATATGTATTTGGCAGTTGATATTTTTTATCAGATGTACAAACTTGTATTGATGTATATATTCATTTGGCCGGAATTATGTTATAATTTTAATGTATCCAGTACTAAATTAACACACATGCTAAATATTCTAGATAAATTTAGTATGGGTGAGATTTAGTGTAAGTCTTTTGACTTACACCTGGTGTCAACAAATCCTGCCTCATTTATATAATAATGCAATTGCTTAATTTTTTTGTACTATTGTTAATAATTAAAATTATTTCAATAACTTGTATTCTAAAATAATATATTTTTACTGAATAGATTTAGAATCCATAATTTAAATTAATTAATAGAGTAAACATATTGAAAATTATCACGTCAAAGAAGACACACATAGAACGAAAATTAATCACGCAAATATTAAGATATTCATAAATACACATACACTCTCTCAAAAATAAATAGATATACACTCTCTAAAAAATAAATACACATACATTCTTGAAAAAAATAAATACATATACATAAATTTTAATTTTAAATTTTGGGGCGTTATAGTAAGGCCCCACATGTACAAACCCTTGTGATTAGTAAGTGCAACTCAACAACCGCTAGGAAATAAAACCCCACGAAGTCATCATTTAAATAAAATACATAAATCAAATATTTGAATAATGCTTGACCATTAACTTATTCAAACAAATAAATAGAGGGGATTGGAAGAATCCTAACCACCGCTAACATTCTACAATCAAAATAGGTTACTCCTAAACTCTTGGTATGTGCAAACAGACTAAATTGCAAACCAGACCCCGTACCTTTTATTTCATTTTATTGTCTTAATTTACTGTTTTTGTTACCAAATAAGTAACGCAAATCGCCTAATTAGAATGACAATACTTGTAAATACGATACTCTACTTACACTTTACTCCTGATAAACAATTTTTATACACTTATCTAAATCCGACCATCAGTCGTACACTTATGGATGTATTTATTTTTTACTCCTAGGTACGTAGTAACTTCTTGATATGTTGACTAGGTGGGTAGTATTTCATTTTGTATACTGCAGTGGAGCATGTCTTTGAGTTAGTGCATGACGTCATGTTGGACTGATCTTGCCTAACCTTACTTTGAGATTACATTATATTTGATTTGATGTAGTTGTATAATTGACATGACCTTTTACCCACATGTTGGGTTGTGACTATTTTATCCACATGAATCAATTCGTTAGAAATCTTTTTATTTTGGAAAATACTTACGCTGATTTTATTTGAAGGAGATATGGCAATATTGATATATTCTGCTCGTAGTGTCGTGTTTTTTTAAAAAATACACCCACACTATTAAAAATGGGGATGTTACAAAGTTTCTGTCAAAACTAATTATTAATAAAGTTAAACTTTTTGCAACCCCTAACTTAGGATCTTGTATCCACTATTGTCCATGACTTGATATCTCACATAATAGTCTTTATGCACTATTGTTATTCCACGTCACACAAAAACTTGACTATAAATACTTTTAAAATAAGGCTCTTATGTTTTATGATTAAGTCATACTTAGCGCTCCATTAAAAAGACAAACTATTTTAGAGTCTTTATAATTTTGATATAAACATAATAAATAAATTATTTATACTATATAAATAAATAGTCATGATACATTTCTAATCTTAAACATAAAAACATTAGACTCTTTCACCAACACAAACGAATATGGAACTATAAGGCATAATCTCCCTAATATAATCAAGAGTCACATGCTCCAATTTAACCCTTAAATGGATCAATAATAGTTGTTAATGACTTAATATCCTCATAATAAGACAAATTATATTATATTATCTTTTTCATTGAATATATATAATCTAATCAAGATCTTTTAATTCATGTTTTATGCATCATGTCCGATAATCACTATAAATAGTTGATGGTTGTATTCATATTTAACTACAATATAATCTTAGTTGATCAAAGATGAAAACAAAGTCTATTATCTTTGTCTCCTTTATTTGTGCACTTGTTTTTATCTCTGTTGTGGCAATTGAGCCATCCAAAGATGAGAAACAATGTATATAAAACATAAATAAACACACATAATTTCTTCATTCTTTTATTATATTTAATACAAAGTGTTTGTTAATTTGCAGTTGATGAAATAGAAGAATTCAAATTAAAAGCTTCATGGAGACCCCCGGGTGGAAGCTGGACAAGCAATGGAATAAAAGGAAAGGGTGGTAAAGGAGTATCAAAAGGTGGATCAGGCTCAGGAGGAAATGGCGGTGAAGGAGGTGGAAAAATCGAAGGTGGAAAAGACAAAGAAAGTGGACTTGATGCAAGAGGAGGAGGAGGAGAAAATAATAAAATAGGTTGGGGATATTTGAAAAATTGGGAAGGTTACAATGGTGACATAAGTAGCAAAAGTGAAGGGAATTAAAGGCCTCCATGAAATCCAGATGAATGAATGTGTCTATTCCTTTCCATGAAGTATGTAAAATAAAACCATAAACTCTATTTTACTCCATGTCTAGTCTATAATATGATGAACATCTTTATCTAAATTAATTTCTTTCACCATTGTCCTTAGATTGTACCACTTATATTATCAAAGCTAAATGGATAAGAAGTATCACGATTTCATGTTATATTATTTTACTCAACTCATTTCTTTAATTTCAAAATTTAAAAATGTCATTTTATGTAACTCAATTGTGAATAAATTACCAGGGTCTCTATAATTCATTACAGAAAAAGTCAAGAACTACAAGAAAGAGATATGTGACATGCAATGTTGGATAGGTATTATACCTTGTATATATTTAGGAACTTGCAACCAGAATTAATTTGATTGTGTGATTAAGTTTATGGCTGACAATAAATCAAGGGGTTGAAAGGGTATATATTGAAAAAATCCATATGCATATTTTGTTTCTAGGATGAAATCAAGAAACTTTATTTCAAGTGATTCAAAGACCATATTCATATTAAAAAAATAAATAATCGTATATGTCCTCAAACAATGCAAGCTTATTGTCAATGATATTATAAATTTTGTCTAGCAATTATTTGTTTTTCCTGATATCATTTATCAATGAAATTTTATTAACCGATAACGATATATGATTCTTTCCCTAAAAACATGATAAATGTTTGATAAAAAACAAATTAACACATTATTTTGATCTTGAAGATTTAAGTAGTTTTGGATAGATGGAACTACAAAATAAAAATGTTACTAAAGGATATTGATGGATAATTTAGAAATGTATTAAACTTTCGTCAAGCAATAATATTCATTAAGTTTGTACCTATAGGTATTGTGAAACTTCTACTCAGTTGTAACTAGGATGTTAAATTAATAGGGATGCACATGGAATAAATTCGGTTTGCAAGGAAGAAATAAAAAAAATTACAAAATAAAGATTTAAAGAGGATTAGATCGTTTTCAATTGACTTCTCTTTCATTATTTGGTAATGCGTCCAGTTACAACAGTTATTTGATTAGAATTACTATGTTTTAACAAAATAGTGATGACAAATGTCTTAACTCACAACCCTAAAACTCTCTAATATCTTAGGCGAGTCCATAATCATTGAAAGTTTGATTGTATGTCAAAACCTAGTTTCACAAGTGTGACAATATAATATGTCAAAGCTATTACGAATTGAACAGTTAATTTAGGTCGACTCTCAAAAGTTAGGGTGAGTAGTCATTCAAGACCTAAATCTTATACTATTAAATATAAGATTTAATATTGTTTCCAATATTAGAAGAACTTATATGATCACACACAAAAGGACATATAAATGCGAGATATAAGTGAGACTTATTATTTGGGGATACATTTAGTACATTGAACTAATTAGTTAGCAAAACCAGCAAACGGGCTATTGGGCTTACATAAGCCCAATAGTGATTAATTGAATTTCCAAGCACATAATTGATTCGATAAATTGAACCCTTGTGCTGAAGCAAGGGTTAAAAAAAATAAATATCAAATACCACAATTTAAAAACCCTAGTTTTCTGAACCCTAAAATTGCCCCTCTCTCTAAGCCTTCTTTCATAAGCAGTTAGCGAAGGTGGGAAAAATTCAATAAGGGGGGTTGATTTGTGTTGGCTTTTTCTGAAAAATCTTTTTCGTAGTGTTTGAACAAAACAAAGCAGTTTAGATAATCAGAGATAGAGTCAAGGAGATAGAGGCAAAGACAACACAAGCAATTATCCTGGTTCACCCCACAATCTGAGGATAGTCCAACTCCCTTGCACTTCCAAGGTATTTTTCACAATAATAATACAAAATTACAACTTCTTAAACACACAAATTTGAAACTTCCTTTCGTCACTCATGAGGACTAATACAATTAGAGTTTAACAAATATATGAAATTGTGCTTACAATTTGCACTCAAAGAGTGGCAAACAAAATTTAAAGATCAAGCAACTTCTGACACTAAGAAATTCTAAGATATAAAGTTTATAAGAATTTTCTAAGTGTTTGTGTGTTTCTGAATTTGATAGAGTTTTGGCACTTGTAAAAAATGTGTAGTCTCCTAAGTTCTTCAAACTGTTCATGTCCTTTTATAGGGAGAAATGAAAGAGCCGTTGTTTGAAGAGTTCTAGAGCATCAAATTCGTCCTTGGGAAGCTTTGATCATATTTGAAAATTTTGCCTTTAAAGGATAAGGTCGTTGAATAGAACTTGAGAATTCATTTGTTTCTTATATAATGATCTGTTACATTCTTTTTTTTTCCTTCCATTAAAGTTATTTTTTTGTTTATGTACGTGGTCAGAAGAAAACAAACAATGATCAGAACTTGAAAGTAACAATCCATCAAAATTAGACAAAACTAGTAAGAGTCTCTTGTTGCATTCAAAACTTTGCTTTCATCAGAGTCTGATTCCATCAGAGTTTTCGGCGCTTGATGCAATTTCTGATCAAAACTTTGACATTCTATTGACCTTTCCTTAGATCATCTTCAAAGTCTTCATAACTTCTTCTAAGTATAATGCTTTCATTGTGTCGAAGTCTTGATGTATCAGAACCTATATCTTAACTTTGAAGACGCAATTTAATTCATTGGTCCTGCACACTTGAACACACATGAGTATCCAATTATTCTTTTATACTTTGTTATCATCAAAGCTATAGAGACATTGTCTTAAAACCCATATTGGTTCAACATCTAACACTATAACTGAAGTAATTTGCTCATGTGGACTGAGCAAATGTGATGTCATTGAGTAGTAATCATTCACTCTTTGAGCTGGACTTCAAAGGATTTGTGCTTCAAGAGGTAAATACATGAATCCTGAAAGTGTGTTTAAGTATATGTGTTTGATTTTTTTATTAATGATTTAATCAAGACCCGTTCATTGGGATTATTCAGCTACGAGGATTAAATTTTTGAAAAAATCCTCACACTTGACACCTTAACTTTTCTCCCTCAAATATGAGACTCTCTGCATCTGTGAGCTATCACTAGGAACTACTCGTTCTTCCCCCACAAAGTTGAATTGCACTATGCTACCATCATTGGGCTTTCTGGGGGAGGCAAATTTGACTTGGATCAACCTTTTGGCTAGAAATCATCTAAGTGAGACACATGAAGGGTTGAAGGGTCGCCCTCTAAGTGAGAAATCACCTAGGATTCGCACTGGTGTCACCTTGTCTGGGTGGAAGGGTCAGCTGGATCAAATCAACTGCCAACTCAACTATAGAGACACACGAAGGGTGGTTGGTGTTGAGTATCAACGTCCATTGACCGACTCAACCGAGAGTGTGCGGTTCAGCCGGATGAAGCTCATGAACGACGACGACGTGTGAACCATGTTCTCGATCTTTGGCCAGTACAGTACTATAGGGCCGAAGGATTTAGACGCTTTGTTGGTCAGATCTGTTGAACAAATTCATAAAAGTTTGATCCAGCCCAAGAGCTACGGAGAGATCAGGGTACTCCTAGACGCACCACACGAAGACATTAGTTTAGCTGATTCGTGATGACGTGCTCTGTTTTATTTAATTACGGGTTTTATGTTGTCGAATTATGATTAATCTATGGTTAGTTATAGGTTCTCGAAATATGATTTCATTATGTTTTACTTTACACCAAAGATGTTCATTTAAACGCTAAAATTTGAAGATCGTTCATTATATACAATTTTATAGGGTGTAAGTACAATTTGGATTATATAATCCGAATTCATTCAGCATAGGATTCTCTTGTGTGATTCACATTGCACCGACATTTTCTGTGATCCACAACGCCCAAATACCTTAATAAATAAGTGTTTCTGTTTTCATTACCAGCAACACACACACCCAAAAAACCATGGAAATTTTCGTCATTGTGATGAAGATCTTTCTCATGCGGTCACAAATAGACAACTCTCTATTTAACTGCATGAAGAAGATCTTCAGCATGCTATCAAAAATATATAGATAGATAGATAGATACAAAACATGATGAAGTTACGAACTTGATCTAGTTGCAAATCTAATCCGGAAGAGGTTCTTATGAATTTGATCCAGTTGTCCTACCGGTCGAAATATGTTAGTTGGCAGGCTTGCAGAATCAAGTTGAAAAGCACCTCTTCGAACACCATCCTAGAATATTATGTTGTTTATGTTGTTTTAAGCTGTTTACTTTTTTTTTTTATGCCTTTTTAATTTTTTTCTATGTCATCATCCATGAAAACCCTTCCAAAAAAACAGTCTGGAGCTTTTTGGATTATATAATCCGAATTTGTTTTAGACAGGTTTGAATTATATAATCCGAAAACCCTTAGGTTTTTTGGACGGTGACGTTTCACCAAAGGTTTGGATGGCTAGTGATGTGTTTAATTAATTTTTGGACGGATGGACGATGAAAAATGTTTTATTTGACAGTAGTTATGATCTAAAATTTGTTTTAGGCTATAAATAGGTTTGTATCTTCAACAAATTCCTTCATTCTTCACTTCACATCTTTTCTAACTTTTTCTTCAACATTTTTTAGTTTTTTAGGAGTGTTTATGGTGTTATGGTCATTATTGACCATTAATATAATCCCTACAATTGTTTTGCAGCTTATGCGGTGATTATACGACGGTCAGCAGAGACCTTTGACATCAAATAAAACACAAAAAATCACAGTTCATAATAATTCGGATTTTATATTCCGAAAAAGCTAACAATTTAGGTATTTTTGTTGTTTTTGCAGGACACGTGAGAACAACATAGGGTGGAAAAAATAATAGTCTATAGATATAGATATCTTACTTGTTCTCTCTTTAATATCATAAATCGTGGTTTTGGGCACATTCCAATATACCATGTGCCTTGTACATGAAGCCTTGGCAGGTGGCAACGATAGGAATAGGAACATATACATGTATAATTTTTGTTTTGATAATGTTTAGTGAATCCGAACTAAAACAAAGGGAGCAGCAAGACATCAATGTCATTTTATTTTATACATGTTTAGTTGTACTCTTTCTTTTTTTTTTGTCAAAAAATTGATTTGAAGAATGAAGGGGGTTTTCAATGGAAGTGAAGAAACCGGCAACCTTGGAAAGAAGAAGAAGGTTGGAAACCTTGCAAAGTTTTATCATAAAAGATGAAATTGTTTTTACGGAAAGGGAGATAGAGGTTTTCCAAAAAAGTTTCACACCCCTACAAAGCTGAAAGGATTTGACAAATAAATTAGAGGGTAAAATAGGTATTTTAGGTAAAATTTTAGGGTGAGAGTATAAGTGTAAGGGTGTGGGGTATAATTTCCCTTGAATTGTTATGTAGAAGCCTTTGGACTTGTATTTTTTTTTTTTTACAATAACATATGAAATTTACAATAACTTATCAAGCACAATACCATCCTTAAAGCATAGTGGGAATGGGTGTTTAATAAATTAGGGTTAAGAGGTCTTTACCCCCTGTAATATAGGTTATTTTCAGTTTTCCTCCTTGTAAAATATTTTTTTTGATTTACCTCCCTGTAAAATATTTTTGTTTTGATTTACCCCCCTAATAGGTCAAACAAAAACCAATTTTATTTTTTTTTTCAAGAAATTTTCGTTTTTGTTTGACCTATTAGGGGGGTAAATCAAAACAAAAATATTTTACAGGGGGGAAAACCAGAAATGACCTATATTACAGGGGGTAAAGACCTATTAATCCAATAAATTAATTGATAGATTGAAAGAAGATTGATTAGGAAATGGGAAGAAGTTGATAACTTAGACAGAGCAGGGTACCTTGATCGATTCTGATGCTGGTCACTGAACGAACCATTTGTTCTTTAGCTCAAATGTTTACATAAAAATAATGCATTTCTGTAAAAAAAAAAAAGAAAAGATTGTGAAAACATAAAATTAATTCCTCTTTTCATAATACAAAAGAGTATTAACTAATAATACATTACATTCTTATTTTATATGCGAAATTACTAATCAAACAATTACAAAGATTATGGAATTGGTTTGGGTTTCTCTCATGTGAGGAACTTTTATATTTAAGCAATAAGAAATTTTGGCAGTTTTACTAATTATTAACAAGTATCAATATCATCACATCCGTCTCTATGTATTCATTAAGGCTAAATTACATCAAAGATCATTTAAGTTATTTAATTGTAGCAAATTAGTCCTTTAAGTTTTTTTACAACTCAGGTCCTTTAAGTTAATTGTAATAAGTTGGTCCTTTATGTTTTTTTCATATCAATTAGATTCTTTATGTTTATATATAAATATTTTTAAAAAAGAAACCTAGAGTTTACAACAATCATGGACAGTGTGCACAATCACTTGCTCCAAATAAAAAATTTAATTGAGAAGAAAAATAAAGATAAATCAAAATTCAATATTGCTTTAAAAACTACAGTAGTCAATAGGTTTTGTCAAATTCCTTTAGGGGTTTGATATCAAGACTTCCTTACCGAAAACTTATCGACTAGCATTGTCCATTAAATCATTTCCCTTCCTTCTCCCAACATCACAGATGGCCCTGATTCTATTGACCAAGGAGGAATCGGTACTCTTCATTTCACAACCCTAAGTGTTTGTAATGCGAAACAAGAGAATTTTGACCATTGATGGTTAGTGGTTGAAAATGTGTCGTGTAAAGGCTTGCATTGAATTCAAACTTTCATTTGAATGGCGGCTAATGAACGTCATCTTACTAATCATGACACAAGTAAATGGGGGTGGAAGAGGAAACTTCCATTCATGCCTTAAAGGATTGTCCGATTGCAACCCAAAATGGCTTTAGTTAATCCCTTAATCTCTTGCTACTAATTGTTATCTTTGAATTGCGGGTATGTGAGCTTTAAGAATATCACCAACCAATTGCAAGGATATCATCAATGACAAAAAATTCTGCTCTTTACTCAAATGGTTTCGCTCATTCTCAAGGTAAATGTCTAAAATGCCCTTACGCATGTTAACTCACGTAGCGTGAGTTAACTTACGCCAGTTATAAGAGTAGCGTGACTTAAGTCACGCAACGTGAGTTAAGTCACGTAATGTGAGTTAACTCACGCTACGTGCTGTTATTAGCCCAGGCAGAGCCTCATTCTACCTCATTTTCAAACAACACACACTTAAATCTCAATTCTCTCTCAAATTACCTAACTTCAAATCAAACAACACTCCAACAACAAGAACAAGTAAGCTTTCACTTAAATTATGTTGGTATGATAGAATTTTTTAATTTTTTAGGTTTAGTGTTTTGTTTAAATTTTGTTTTTTATTTTGCAAGATATGATACAATGTTACATGCAAATGACTTATATTGCTTAATTATTTAGATGTTTGGATGTTTATGTTGTAGTTATCATTTTTAGAGTTTATGTATAATTTGCACTCCAAGTGTTCGATGAAATGTTTGAATGAGTTTTGCATTGATCGTGTTTAATTTCTTATTGTGTAGTTTTAAAGCAATGGCCGGGTGGGTCGACGTTCATGCATAATTCAACGGCGGAGAACCTCAAAGGTTGAAGGTTCGGTGCCTTAACGTAACGTTAAGAGGTCTCAAGGATCAACTGAATGAATTCAACAAAGCAGTCAACCCCAGAGACACGAGGAGGATGGAATACGTTCGGTATAAACGTCCAACGCTCGACGAGGGGAGAGTATCATTCACTTGGTGGAGTTAAAGAACGACGAAAACGTGACGAGCATGTTTTGGGAGCACAACATGTTTCAGTGGATCGATATGCGGGTAACGTTGCTGAGATCAACTGAAGATATCATCAAAAGTTTGATTCCGCCAGATTTCGTTATTAGGTAGGGAAATGCACCTTCCAACTACAACAATTGTCTTCCTTTGAATGAGGTAGTTCAAACTTGCCAAATGACAGTTAACAAGCATTCACCCGGAAGATTAAATTCTTGTTAGGCTGGTTTAAATGAAGGTATTAAAGTGTCAAGGAATGGACCTTATTCTTTTGACACTTGAATACCATCATTTAAACCAAGCCAAACAAGAATTTAATCTTTTGAATGAAACAATAAAACTTCCGGGTGAATGCTTGATAGTTGTTGTTTGACCAGTTTGAATTTATCTCATTCAAAGGTAAGATGATTGTTGTAGTTGGAATGTGCCTTCCAACTACAACAATTGTCTTCCTCTAGATGGAGCAATTCAAACTTGTTAAGCGGCAGGACTCCAACATTCGCCCGGAAGTTCTTTTATTCCATTCAAAAAGTTAAATTCTTGTTGGCTTCGTTTAAATGATGGTATTGAAGTGTCAAGGTCTGGACCTCATTCCGTTGGCACTTGGATACTATCATTTAAAACCAAGACCAACAAGAATTTAACCTTTTGAATGGAACAAAAGGACTTTTGGACGAATGCTGGAGTCCTGCTGCTTAGCAAGTTTGAATTTGCCCCATTCAGAGGCAAGACAATTGTTGTAGTTGGAAGGTGCATTCCCGAATGTAATGTAATGTAATGATAGGACATATTTATGAACATATATAGTTGACATACATGTCGTTTATGTAATGTAATGTAACTGTTATTCGAATTTATTCAATACGCAACTTTATTCGAATTCACGCTGAATTTAATCTATTTTCTTTATTTACTTTATCAGAATTTTTTAATTAAATACGCAATCATAAAACAAATGCAAAAAATAACAAAAGCGTGTAAAAACTATTGTACAATGTATGAAAAACCGGCCACAGTAGCGTGACTTAACTTAGGTAAAGGTTAATAATAGCGTGAGTTAACTCACGCCAAGGTTAACAATAGCGTGAGTTAACTCATGCCAAGGTTAACACACTAGCGTGACTTAACTTGCGCTAGGTTGGCCGGTGGTATTTGGTCAAGAACACGTTTTTTTGAATACACACTGAGTTTAATTAGGCATTTTTTTGAATTTATTCAATACACAACTTTATTCGAATTCAAGCTGAGTTTAATTAGGCCTTTTTTCAATTTTTTTTTAATACGTAACTTTATTCGAATTTATTCAATACGCAATTTTTATTCTAATTGACACTGAATTTATTCACGCTGAGTTAAGTGGCGCATATTCAAATTTATTTAAGTGGCGCATACGTAACTTTATATTATTTTATTTACGTTATTCTAAATTATTTTATTTACTTTATTCTAAATTATTTGTTCACTTTATTTATTCAATATTAATAATTATTTGATTTTATTTATTCAATATTTATTTATTCAATACATAATCATAAACATAAAATAAATACAAATAAAAAACAAAATTAATAAATATGACTCTCGTTTTATTAATATCATTCAAACATTACAATAAGCAATACATATATTTTATTTGAATTCACTAATCTACTTAATATCTTTTTACCCTCTTCGGTATATACCAATAGCTCTTGGAGAAAATAGTGATCCATCCTATTGGGGAAAAAGACATCAAGATCCCTTGAGGTGAATTTAAATTTGGTTCCTTTTATACACCCAAGATGATTCTTTTTACCCACGGTAAAAAGATTTTGAGAGTAAAAGGAAGCAAACCTAATTTTACCTCAAGGGATGATGCCCTTTTCCCCAACCTGGCGGACCACTACTTCCCCCAAAAGCCACTGGTATATACCTAAAGGGGTATAAAGAGCCTAGAGACTATAGAAGCAAAAAAGAAGAAGAGAAAAAGGGGGAGAGAGTGGGAGGAGATAATGTGAAGAAAAGACGAAGTTTGTGAGGTTATTTATAGGTGGTTTTATAGGTGGTTTAAGGTAGCATAGCACTTAATGAGGTCAAAAAACGTGAAAAAACTTTAAAAAAAACGTGTAAAATGCATTGACCACTGTCCAAAAAACGTGTGTTCTTGAGCTGTAACCACCGGCCAACTAGCGCGAGTTAACTCACGCTGGGCTATAACGTGCGTGAGTTAGGTCACGCTGCGTGACTTAACTCATGTAAAAAATACACTAGTGTGACTTAAGTCACGTAGCGCATTTTGGACATTTACTTTGGAAATGAGCGAAGCAGTTTGGGTAAAGAGCAGAATTCATGACGATTGGACCTCAATCTTCATGGTTCCCATATTGGAACCCATAGATTTGTAGGAATAAATCTATTTTTTGAAGAAAACTTTCAAAAGACGACTGACCCTCAATATAGTTGGTTTGTTTCTCCCAATCTTCATCCATTATTTTTCATTTCTACACATCTCCAAATATTTGTTCTTAGAGAGTTACTATTTGAGGATAAATTTTTTATTTCATTGGTTTGTTTCTCATCCATCTTTCTCTTCAAATTAGAGGCACATTATGATCTATAAAATATATAAAATATTTTGTTAGTGGGATAATTGGATATATGCATGAATGAGATAATTGATCTCACTGTGCGTTAATATCATATGTCCTTTGTAAAATTAAGTCATTTTTAATAGAAAAAAATAATATCTACTAAAATTCTTGTGCATTAAAATTAAAAGACTAAATGAATTGAATGTTAAATTGGTGGTAACTTATGCTCTAATGTTCTTTATCATATCAAGGTTGAAATTTGCCAATCGATCCTTACATGCAGGGTATTTGCTTTCTTTGTCCATCAGATCAAATTTATAATTTGAGGTATAAGATTCTCTTCTTTTAGATGTGGCTTTTCATATAATGCCATTACCGTAGGTTTGGATCTGCCATTGTCCATGACTTTGATATCTCACATCCATATTAGTGTTTATGCACTACTGTTATTCCACATCACACTAAAACTTGACTGTAAATACTTTAAAAATAATGCTCTTCTCATGATTAAGTCATACTTAGCGCTCCAATAAAAGAACTAACTATTTTAGGGGCTTTATAACTTTGACATAAGTATAATAAAGAAATTATTTATATTATAAATAAATAGTTATGATACATTTCTGATCGTAAAAATAAAAACATTACCCTCTTACACCAACACAAACGAATATAGAACTATAAGTTGTAATCTCCCTAATATAATCAAGAGTTAATTATTTGTTGCAATTTAACCCTTAACTGGATCAATAGGTGTTGATGACTTAATATCCTCATAATAAGACAAATTATATTATATTATCTTTTTCATCGAATATATATAATTTAATCAAGATCTTTTAATTCATTATGTATCATGTATGATAATCACTATAAATAGTTGATGGTTGTATTCATATCTAACTACAATATAATCTTAGTTGATCAAGGATGAAAACAAAGTCTATTATCTCATTCTCCTTTATTTGTGCACTAGTTTTTATCTCTGTTGTGGCAACGGAGCCATCCAAAGACGAGAAACAATGTATATAAACATAAATAAACACGCATTTTTTTCCTTCTTTTATTATATTTAATACAAAGTTTTTTTTTTGAAGAAATTTAATACAAAGTGTTTGTTAATTTGCAGTTGATGAAATAGAAGAATTCAAATTAAAAGCTTCATGGAAACGTGGAGCTTGGACCTGGCCAGTCTATGCAGTAAAAGGAAAGGGTGGTAAAGGAGGATCAAAAGGTGGATCAGGCTCAGGAGGAAACGGCGGTGAAGGAGGTGCACAAGGTGGAGGTGAACAAATCGAAGGTGGAAAAGACAAAGGAAGTGGACTTGATGCAAGAGGAGGAGGAGAAAATAATAAAATAGGTTGGGGATATTTGAAAAATTGGGAAGGTTACAATGGTGACATAAGTAGCAAAAGTGAAGGGAATCAAGGGCCTCCATGAAATCCAGATGAATGAATGTGTCTATTCCTTTCCATGAAGTATGTAAAATAAAAGGCCAAATACCTCCCTAGATCCTTTAAGTTTCATGTTTGTTTTAGATAAGTCCTTTAAGTTTCTAAGGTTTCAGATAGGTCCTTTAAGTTTTGAGTTTGTTTCGGATATGTCATTTAAGTTTCTAAGGTTTGAGATAGGTCCTTTAAGTTTTGAGTTTCGCTTAACGGACATATCAACTTTGGCTTAACGGAGGTTGATAGAAAGGACCTATCTGAAACAAACTCGAAACTTAAAGGACCTATCTGAAATCTTAGAAACTTAAAGGACTTATCCGAAACAAACTCGAAACTTAAAGGATCTATCTGAAACCTTAGAAACTTAAAGGACCTATCTGAAACAAACGTAAAACTTAAAGGACCTAGGGAGGTATTTGGCCAAAATAAAACCATAAACTCTATTTTACTCCATGTCTAGTCGATAATATGATGAACACCTTTTATCTAAATTAATTTCTTTCACCATTTTCCTTAGATTGTACCACTTATATTATCAAAGCTAAATGGATAAGAAGTATCACGATTTCATGTTATATTATTTTTCTCAACTCACTTCTTTAATTTCTAATATTAAATATGTCATTTTATGTAACTCAATTGTGAATAGTATGGATGGTTTAATTTAAAAATAAGGTTTAATTTATCAGGACTTCATCATTTCAATCAATGACTACTCTTATGTTCAATAACAAATGTGATTTATCTTTTAAAAATTTCTTGATATTATTTTCTCAATTTTGCTACTTCAGAAGCACATTCAAGAGGTATAAATATATATATTTTTAGTTCTTTTGATAGAACTTATGCTAAGATCAAATAGATCTTGTATATTTGAATTGTGGTCAAGAACTCCACAAACCTCTATGAACAATGAGCAAAAGAATTCACTGTTTTCCAATACAGGACAATTTAATATTAAATTTACTACATTACATTCACATTGTATAACTCTTCAATCCTTTTTATTTTAAAAAAAAAATACAAAGATAAAATAGATTTTATTTTCAACCATAAATCTATCAACGCCAAGGTAGATCATGATTTTTTCTATCCTTCGAGGATGCCTGATGTTAAATATTTAGTTCTTCAAGAACTATATATATATCTCAAGCCTTCATAACTAATGATAATATATATTTATTTATTCAAGAATTATATTACACATGATCTTCATAATGATCAAAAATAATTCTTTTACGCAATCCTTCAGGGACACTTTAATATTAAAAGGAAAATTAGTTCTTCGAGAACTATATCATAAAATATCTTTATTGTTTGAACTATCCTTCAAGGATGATTCATCGTTGAATTCTTTTAAAATTTAACAAAGATAAAGAAAAAAAGATAATATAATTATAAGTTAAAGAACTTTTTCAACAAAATTCATGTGCAAAATAAAATAAAAATAATAATAGACATGAAGCATGTTCTATATTTTTAATCTCCATGAGTGTGAAATTAAAACTATCTCTTGCCTAATTATCATAGTCTATACAATGCGAAATTGAAAAGTTGTAGATAATTCACTTCAGAAAATTCACACAAACAAATTCGAAGCAAAATAAGAAATTAAAAACATAGAGATGTAATGAACCATTAGCAAACCTGAACCATTTTCTAGAACCATCAAATGTTCAAATTGCTTCTTTTCTTCAACACTTTTCATTGTAACAGTTGTGATTAATCTTCTTCTCTTGTTTATGACTATATCATAATCTTTACTGTACTCAATCTCATATTGTTAGAGCTTCGTGCTGATAACGTGTTATGAAATTAATCAAAAATATTGCAAGATATTGTACACCATAGAAGAGTAGAGAGAAAGGGATAAAGAGAGAACAAAGAGCATGTTGTATTACTTCTCAAGTGTATCTTTACATTGCATTATAGGTCCTATTTATAGGACACAAATAGGTGAATGAATATGCACTTTACAATCCACTTACTAGTGGGAGTTATAAGTATGTGGAAGGTTAAAAGATGGACATCCACTACTTGATATATTCACAACATACACTAGATTATAACATTAGTTTTCTCACTTTGACTTTTGAAACCTGTTTTGTACTATTTTTAATTTGCTTATTTTAGTTCTTCTTTTAACATGAATGTAATCAGATATGAAGGCTGAGAAGGAATTCAAGAACACAACCTGATGATTTTATTTGGTAATAAAATAAAGTTAATAATTTAAATTGGTGTAATTTTTACAGCTGTGTCATAGCATAGTACTAAATATATCTTGCAAGTAAAAACACAGCCGATTTTTTGCTCATATAAGAAATTTTATAAAACTCGTGCATCGCACGTGCTAGAGTCTAGTTATATTATAAACTCTTATTCTCTTTTCTTATCAGCCTCAGAAATTAGGGTTTTCATTTTGTGTTCGGCACGCCTCAAAATGGGAGCATTTGAAGAGTTGCCGGAAGAGTGCATCGCCGCCATACTCTCTCGTATGACTCCAGATGACGTCGGCAGGCTCTCCGTCGTTTCCAAAGCTTTCCGTTCTGCTGCCGATTCCGACACCGTCTGGAATCACTTTCTCGATCCCCAATTCCTCGACTTCATCATCCCACACTCTCATCCTTCCATTGCCAACGCTCCGACCAAAAAGGCTCTCTATCTCGCCCTATCTGATCGCCCTATCATGATCGACAATACTCATACGGTATTATTCTTTGTATTTCCAATTTCTGAATTAATTGTTGGATTTTGAAATGTGAATACTAATAAATAAGTCTTGAATATGTTGAAATGAAGAGGATTCAATTGCATAGAAAGAGTGGAAAAAAGAGTTTTATGTTTGCTATTGTACTACCTATTGCCTCTGATTCCAGGTTTTTTCTCAACTTTTCTATTTATTTTATAACCTATAACCACTCAAATCTTTATTAACTTGTCTAACTTTTTTTATTTTCTTTTATCACCTTGATGATGAATATTAAATCCGTGAATCAATGGTTCGCACTCAATGTTTTTATGGTCTTGAATGATTTTATTTCTTATGTAAATGTTAGTCATTGATACTAACACTTTTTTGAACAAGCTATTGATACTAACACTTATACTTCATTTGTTTGTTTAGTAGGATTGCAACGTCCTAGTGTGAGACGTGATGGGTGGTTGGAGATTGAGACATGAGAGTTTAATTTATGCCTCGAAGATGACGAAGTCCAAATGAGTTTTATTGAGGGAAATTTCTTTCTTGAAGGAATATAATTTAAATCAAGCAACCTTGATTGAACTATTCAGGGGTCTTGCATCTTGGATGGCAGAATACTACTTGAAGTTTCAACTTTTCAACATACCATGTGGCATTTATTCATGTTCTAAACGTTAATAAAGGGATTGTTAAAGTGATAAAACCATTATCATTGTTGGTAAAAAAATGCCATTATCATATGGATTAAAAAGTTTTCATTATTCTCATACTAAAATCTTCTTGCAATTGCAAATTATTAATATATATATATACACACACACTTGGTTAAGTAGTTTATTGCTTAAAGCTCACACATTATAAATGTGAATAAGTGGGGTGTCTGGAGTTTGAATACCCTTACATATAATATACAATATCCCTATCAACTGAGTTAAACTCACGGGGATATAATATATATTATATCCATATTCAATGAAAAACATCAAAAGTTTATTGCAACATAGTTGGGTAGTTAGTGCCTTATCAATTAAATCAAAGATCTGAAGTCAATTTAGTCCAATCATACATTTAACATATTAAAAAAATGAGCTTTAAATTTATATTTTTGGTTGCGGTAGTAGTTACATAACAAAATCTAAGTAATGTATTACAGACATATAAAACAATAAAAGGCAGGAGAAGACCTAAATCCTATAAAGTAAGAGATTACACCTGAGAAATCAATCCAAGACTATCCCCAAGAAGCAAAACTTCAACCATCTAGCTAGAACTTTGCTTTTAAACCAAAGAAACCAAATTGCCAAACAACATATCTAGCTACTAGCATTACAAAAGTAAAAGATCAAAGATCAATACAATCAATGAAACAAATATATCTCATTAAGATAGATCTACAATAGTAAGAACCGTCTACACGACAATGATATAGATTTATGATTGCTTTTGATTACACTTTTTTTAGAACGAGTTTGTATATGTTCATTACTTATGTTTTTTGGTGAAACTTGTCTATTTGTCTGCTTCTTTTTCTTTGTTTTTAGTTGTTGTTGGACAGACAAAGCTAGATTCGTGCTCCTCATTAGTATAATCCCCCCAAAACTTTTATAAAATGTCCACACTTCTCTGAGCTTTAGAAAAACAAACAGTGCAGTATGCACTTTAGTAGAATGAGAGAAGTTCACGTCAGCATTTTTAATATTATTCTCCACATACTCCTCCAGTTGAGTCATTATCTCAATCAATCTTGCATCTATCTCCTGTGTTTGGTGAAACTGAGCTGGTTCTTTCAATGGCTTTTATAGAGTTTTGAAAGAATTGGCCAAAGAGAGAGAATTAGATTGCACATCTTTACCATTCTGCTCAGAACCTATATAATTGGTATCAAAGGCTTGCACCATTGTAGGAACAATCGCAGCAACAGGGATTCAATATCTAATACACACATATATAACATATATAACAAAATTAGGATTGTTCGTGGTTCGGTTCATGAAAGAAACTGAACTTTTTTTACGGTACGGTTTAAACCGAACCAACATGTTAATAGTTTGTCTCAAACTGAACCATTAGAAAAGTTCAGTGCAGAAGTTTTGTATTTTAAAACAAAATCACGACCCATCCTACTAAAAAAATTTAGTGTTAAATAAATAAATAGGTATCTAAATATATCAACATTTGATTTTAGTCTCCTTAAAATATTTTTTAGGTTTTTGGTCCCATCAAAATTTTTCATCCATGAAATTAGTCTATACTTTTCAATCAACTCATCTCTAACCTTCATATATTTAATGAAATTTTTCAAGAACGGGTAGAATATTATAATAATCTTTCCCAAAAAAGTTAGAATTTTTTAACAAAATATGAGTTTTTATGTTTTTGGTGTTATTTAATAATGTAATTGATGTGTTATTTGACGATGTGTAATTGATGTGTTATTTAACGATGTGTAAATGATAAAATATTTGACGATGTGTTATTTAAAGATGAGTTTTTTTTTTGACAAAAAATGATGATTTATTTAAAGATGTGTAATGTCAAATCATTAAATGATGTGTATTGATGAGTAACTCATTGACATTCATGCGTTCATGATCGAGTCTATTCGAAGATGTTGCATGAATTTTGAATGCTTACGCGTATAGTTCGAGTTATCATAGTTATTCGAATAGTTTCGATGATGCTGATTTTTCTTTAGAAACGTTGTATTTGTTTCATGACATGCAAGTTGCTCGAATAAGGGCTAATGAAGTTACGATTGTTGCGTTGATTAGTGCAAGGAAAACATGAAATATGTGTCTAATTATGTCACTACATTTTGCGAGGACAAGATTGGTGAGGAATTTCATTTTTTTTTCGTCACTAATTTTCATCTATATTTTTTTTTTCTTTCTAGTAGTGTGCGTAAGATTATCTTCATCCTATAAACTAACTTTTGGAATGAGATTCAAGCCTATTTAATTTAGTATCAAAGTCGAGTTAAAGATTTCTAGATTGTTTAATGCATACATGTATTCGGGCATCCTCACTCTTTAAGCAAACCTTTGTGATGAGATACAAACACATTTAACTTGGTATCAAAGCCGGATTAAAGACTACAATGTGTGAATTGAACGCAAGACCCACACTAGGCATGAAAGTGAGTTTGTATCGAGAAAAGTTCAAGTCCCACATAGAATAGAGAATAAAGTCTGAGATCGCGCAAAACCCAACATAAAAATCTATGAAGTCCGGGTACTCCAAAATGGAGACATACCTGTATTGGCTACGTATCAGATATTGATACTCCACATATTATCGCAGATATGATCGGAACTTATACGATAGCCCACATATACACAAAGATACTTATAATAAACTTTAAAGATATGTATCCTATAAAGATGAAGAGTAAAAAAGTGAGACAATGTTTTGAAAATTCAATGAAAATGTATATAATTCAATTTATAAGAAAACTTTACATATTTTTTATTTTGATCATGTATTATTTTTTTAAAAAATTGTGATTTTTATAATAATATAATAACAAAGAGTAATCAATGATGGTTTTCTTCAAGTATATTACATTCATATAAATTTTAATATAAAAATTTTGTTAACATATCTTAGCCAATATCGTATCTTAAATTTTAAAAATTCCGAGTATTTGTATACCTTATCATATCGTACATGTACCTATATCACATATCCGGGCTTCATAGATAAAATCTTTAATGTTTGCTTCTGAAAATGTGTTAGATAACCCATTGTCTTGGATGAAAATATTAGTAAATAAACTGAGATTTTATATAAAAGAAAATATTAAAAAAGATTTAGAGATTAATGAATTGAATAAATGAGTAAACCACCAAATTGATCTCTATCTTTGTAAACTATTATCAAATTAGTCTCTGACTTTATTAATAAAATTAAAAATCAACTTAAAAATGACTTACAAAGACAGAGACGAATTTAATTATTTATATCAATATGGAGATTACATGACTTTAAGGTGGGAGAGTTGGGTAATTTTGCCTCAATTTTCATCCAATCCCATGTCTCAATTATTTTGTGTTCAAAACATAACTCATTCAGATCGAGAGACCCATGACTCAACCATTTTCACCACCCATAGCCGCTCCTTGACCCGCCGCCTTAAACCTGCCGTCCACCGCCAGGCACAGCCGTCCTGCAGCCACCACCATCCCTCTCGCCGCCAGACACAATCACAGGGTACTGACAGTGTTGTTACCATTTGGTTCTGTAAATCTTCTTCAAACTCTCAAATTTTCTTGATTTCATGAAACCCAAAAACCACATATTTAACCACCCAACACTCCAAACATTACAACAAAAATGCAACAATTTCAATACCCTTAAACAAGTACATACCCAAATAATAACAACTGGTCTATCATTTCAAACATATTGTCTTAGTCACCTAATTAACATATCCTCCAAATTTAACTTACCCTATGCTTTCAAAATCTTTAATTATATCCCAAACCCAACAATTTTCCTCTACAATACACTCATTTCATCTTTGATTAATCAAACTAATCAAAATAATATCAATTTAGCATTCTCACTTTATAATAAAATTCTCATTAACAAAAATCTTCAACCTAATAGTTTCACTTTTCCCTCACTTTTCAAAGCTTGTTGTTCTAACAAATCATGGTTTCATTATGGCCCATTACTTCATACCCATGTTTTGAAATTCCTTCAACCACCTTTTGATAATTTTGTTCAAGCTTCATTGCTTAATTTCTATGCTAAATATGGGAAAATGCGTGTGTCGAGATATATTTTTGATCGAATTAATGAACCTGATTTGGCGACGTGGAATGTTATTTTGAATGGTTACGCGCGTAGTGCGAGTTATCATAGTTACTCGAATAGTTTCGATGATGCTGATTTTTCGTTAGAAGCGTTGTATTTGTTTCGTGATATGCAAGTTGCGAAAATAAGGCCTAATGAAGTTACGATTGTTGCGTTGATTAGTGCTTGTTCTAATTTAGGTGCTGTTAGTCAAGGTTTTTGGGTTCATTGTTTTGTGTTAAGGTATAAGATTAAGATGAATAGGTTTGTGGGAACTGCATTGGTTGATATGTATTCGAAATGTGGGTGTTTGAATCTAGCATGTCAAGTGTTTGATAAAATGCCTGAGAATGATAAGGATTCGTTTTGTTATACTGCAATGATTGGGGGTTTTGCTGTTCATGGTTATGGGAATCAAGCACTTGAACTTTATAGAAAGATGAAGTTTAAGGGTTTAGTTCCTGATAGTGCAACTTTTGTGGTTACGATGTTTGCTTGTTCACATGTTGGATTAGTGGAAGAAGGGTTAGAGATTTTCAAATTGATGAAGGAGGTTCATGGGGTTGAACCGAAACTCGAGCATTATGGTTGTCTGATTGATCTTTTGGGTCGAGCCGGGAGATTAAAGGAGGCAGAGGAGTGGTTAGCAGATATGCCGATGAAACCAAATGCGGTGTTGTGGAGGTCTTTACTTGGTGCGGCAAGAATTCATGGTAATTTAGGTGTTGGAGAAGTTGCTCTCACAAAGTTAATAGAGTTGGAACCAGAAACTAGTGGAAATTATGTGCTTTTGTCGAATATGTATGCTAGTGTTGGTAGGGTGAATGATGTTAAGAGAGTGAGGAAGCTGATGAAACATCACGGTGTTAACAAGTTGCCGGGTTTTAGCTTAGTGGAGATAAATGGTGCAATGCATGAGTTTCTTACAGGTGACAGAACTCATCCATTTTCAAAGGAAATATATTTGAAGATCGCGGAGATTAATAGTAGACTTGAAGAATACGGTCACAAGGCAAGAACATCAGAGGTTCTGTTCGATGTAGAAGAAGAGGATAAGGAAGGTGTACTTTCTTACCATAGTGAAAGATTAGCCATAGCATTTGCTCTTATAGCATCTCCTTCAAGTTTAGCTATAAGAATTATTAAAAACCTTCGAGTTTGTGGGGATTGTCATGCATTTACCAAGCTAATATCAGCGGCGTATCATAGAGAAATTATAGTTAGAGACCGAAATCGGTTTCATCATTTTAAAGATGGGAGTTGCTCTTGTCTAGATTACTGGTGATAATACCATGTAACATGTTCACCTCACAACAAAATCAATACCTGAATGAAAATATATAGTTTGCTACATTCATCTGAAATTCATTTTACTTATAAGATCATATAGTTTGGTTATATTAATTTCAGTTTTTCTATTGTTGTACTATATGTATTTAATTTCTTAGTAGCTGGATCATGATTGAGAAGGTGCTTTAAACCCCTTACATATAGTCCTGACTGTATAAACACAAATAAATGTTCCACCTTGAAGAACATATTTTGTATATTGCTTCAATAGTACTCGTGTTCTTCAACTTTTAGATTTAGCTGGTTCAATTCAAAGATGTTCAGATGAACTTGTCTTTCAACTTGGATATAATGTAGCATTCCAAAGTTATGAGAATTTTATTAATGCCGAAATATGTGTCCATAGCTTCAACACCTTAGGGTGTTCTAATTTTATATGCATTTTATTTTGGTAAAAAATTTCGCTTAATTCTAAAGAGATATTAGCCTAGGTAAGTGCACTTAGATGAATTGACATGAGCCTCTTTAAGTTTAACCAAGGTCCTGAGTTCGAATCCATCTTTGGGTATACAGTAAACTCTTAGGGAGAGTTTGCCATCCATTCGAGTCTCATAAGGTTCGAGAGATTAGTCTCTACAGTTACGCGCGTGGAGGATACCCTTAAAAAAAATTATTGATTTAAACCTCGCTATGTTTTGCTTCAACTAATTAGTATTTTTACCAAAAAAAATTAATTATATTTTCAAACAAACCGATCAACCAAACCAAATCGATAAGTTTGATTTGGTTCCACTTTAAAAAAAAAAATGATATTGATTCAACTGGTATAAATTTCATTGGTTCAAACATTTTTATTTAAAAAAAAAAAAAAACACCAAACCGAACTTACACCATTTCATTTTAATGGTGAGAGACTTTTTCGATTTTTTTTTCCCTTGTGACGTATTATGCACTCTTGTAAATAGTTGGACGGTCTACTCAAGAAAATAATTGATATGGTTTTGTCATGTTTCTTTTCTGTGAACGAAATAAAGGCAAAAAAAGTACAGCATGAGTTGCATGACAAGGACACAATGAATCCATTTCCAATGTAACATGCCACATACGTTACACATTTACAACATCACGTCAATGTTATTTTAAACCCACCTATTTTTATCCATTACACCAGAAAAACCAGAACCAAACTTTTCATCAACAATAACAAAAATAATAATGAAAATCTCAAGCTCAATAACAATGGTAGAGGCCTAAGACAAAAGGAGAAATAATACAGGAATTTCCAAATTCCTTATCCACTCTCCTTGTGTCATTATGGCTGAAGAGTTTTCGAAATCGGTTGAAGAAGGAATAAAATTATCAAAACGAATATATTTCGGCAATGATAGAGCGATAACACCACCAAAACCACCGCCAACAATGTCAAAAACAAACACAGCTTTTCTACCTACGTCGACGATGGTTTACGCGGTTATTCATGATCCTTCCATTGTTGATAATCCTGATATACCTAGCTATCAACCTCATGTGCATGGGAGGTGTGATCCTCCTGCGTTGATTCCGCTTCAGATGATTAATGGTGTTGATCTTAGGGTTGATGCTTGGTTGGATACTGCTTTTGTTGAGGTTGTTGGTTGTTGGAGGCTTCATTGTGTTTCCGGGAGTAGGAGTTGTGATTGTATTGTTGTTCTTCCTATGTGTTCTCAGGTACATGTGTGCGTCTCTCTGCATTCTCATGTTTGTTTTTGTTTTAATTCTTGAAGAGTTTTTTTGCAGAAAAGAAAATATGAAAAATAATTACTATTCGTCTAAATTAATCCAGTATAATGGAAATAAAATAAAAATATAGTGTCAACTGCATCATGTTGATGCATTCAAAAAAGAACTGTATCACGTCGATTTTGCGTTGAATGTGAATATTGTAGTTTTAAACAAGTCTTTTTGATAAAATTTTACTTTTTTTTTATTTGTCAACTAGCCCAGTGGCTAGAAATTCATCTTTTGAGGTGAATAGCCGAGGAGTCCGAGATTTGAACCCTGACACTGCATATAATTATCCTAGTTGTTATGTTAGTATTTTCTACCATAGGATTTGAACACTGGACTTTTGACTCTTCTTTAATCGCTTAGCTCAACCAAATGAGCTACTCATCCCCCTTATACATCAAGGGAACTGAGTAATATTTGAGTAATTTGGTTCACATTGTTGTAGAGTGAATGGTCAACTTATTCCCTGAATTTATGGCCAATGTTCAATTTTGTTCCTTAATTTTTCAAATAGCACAATAGTCTCTAAAATTGTTTGGCGTCAATCAGTTTCATCATCTGCTAACTTCAGAGGTTACCTGTAATGACATGCAAAGTTAAACGATGATATGACCGTTCACGTAGATTTCAAATCACCTCCACATTGAATCTTTAGGGGATGGATTGAAAATGTTGAAGTGCTTGATTGGAATTATGTTTATGTTTAAGATCATTAGCCAACTGTTGTGGATTGGTAGACTAGTTTAAGAGTAAGTATGTTGTGTAATGTTTATAATTCATGCCCGTCGTCTGAGTGGAAGTTATTTGATACCCACATGGACTGCCACATTGTTGTTTAATGTTGCGCGTTATCATGTATAATGTCGAAAGTTAGTCGAGGGATGCTGAAACTGACTGACACAAAACAAATTTCGGGACTCTTGTGCTATTTTGAAAAATTCAAGGACCAAATTGAACGGTGGCTGCAAATTTGGGGACCAAGTTGCCTTTTCACTCCATTGTTGTATCCATATTTGTGTCAATTTATAACGTGTCTAGGCTAGAACTTCTAGTGTTACATATCCATTATAAGTTTCTTATGGATATTTAGTAAATTCTGACATTTATTGTGAAATTAGCCATGAACAAATTTTAAAGATGTTGCAAATTTTGTGTTCTGATACCATTTGGCTAACAGGGTTCAATTCTAGGTGTGGAAGTCAGTGTTCATAGGAAATCATATTCAATTCAACTGGTCGATATGGAAGACAAAACCGATGGAAAGGACAATGTGACCAGAACTCATGACGGAGGCTTTCTCAAGTCCAATATATTTACTTTGACTATACCACAGGTATTATATTATAATTATATATAATCTGTTATTCTGAATGTTATTGATATCTGAACTTATTTGATTATGTTATCTTATTCTGATTTTGTTTGTAACAGATAGATGGAGGTTCGAATTTATCAATTAAACTGAGATGGTCCCAAAAGATAACATGCTGCAATGATGTTTTCTCATTGAATGTGCCATTCACCTTTCCGGATTACGTCAACCCTGCTGGGAAGAGAATGGCTAAAAAAGAAAAGATACAAATAAACGTGAATGCTGTTACCGACAGTGACATTATGTGCAAGACAGCAAGTCATCCAATGAAGGTTGATATTTAGTCGTTCATTTTTTGTTGGATTGCAGTTGAAGTTTCATGTATAACCAATTAACCATATGTGTGATAATGTGGTTCTGTTCCCTGACTGTACAGGAAGTAAGGCGCAGTGCCGGCAGCATAGGTTTATCACATGACACTGATGTTCTCTCTTGGGCGAAATGCGATTTTAGCTTCTCATATTCCGTAAGTCTCAATAGTGGTTTTTATTATCGTTGTTATTTTCAGCTTCGGTTGAAATGTAAACTTATTGGCATGTTACCTAATTACAGGTCTCTTCAAGTCAAATAAATGGTGCGGTTATTTTGGAATCGGCATCTGTGGATGACGATGATCAGAGAGAGATGTTTTGCATGTACCTTTCTCCTGGAAATCTTCAAAGTAGGAAGGTTGGCAACGTCTCTAAACTTTGTATGTGTACATTTCTACATATAATTTTGTAACCTGTTCTATACTCTTTGGATTAGCTTCTAATTATAGCATCTTCTCATTAAAAATAAATTGCAAAAAAAGTTTGTATAAGTATATAGTAGTTTATGAAAAAGTTAAACGATAAAATTTCCTAAATGATTGAGATGCAGATATGTTAATTTCAATTTATACAAATAGCAGTTCTTTACAAAATATGTAGTAAATGTTATTAATACTTCATTTTTTCATAAGTACTTGCTGAGAAGTTTATCGAATCTGCTAGGTATTCAGGAAAGACATTGTATTCGTTATCGACATAAGTGGAAGCATGCGAGGAAAGCTAATTGATGACACAAAGAATGCATTATCATCTGCTCTTTCTAAGCTTGATCCTGATGATTCATTTAGTATTATAGCATTTAATGGAGAGATATATAAATTTTCAACTTCGATGGAACTGGCTTCAAAGGACGCCGTTGGAAGGGCCATTGAATGGATCAACATAAACTTTGTTGCTGGAGGTGATACAAATCTTTTGCATCCATTAAACACGGTAACTTAGATATTCATACAAATTTTCCTGCTTTTTTGTTGGTTATGAGTTTATTTTATTACTAAATACTTTATTCGATAAATTTTATATGACACCATTATTTAGTGTCTGGCTAGTACAATGTTGTGAAAAAGCGGCTACAACAGTTCTATAGTGTAGCAGAATTTCATCAAATTGTTATTGTTCTGTGATACGCTATATAGTATAAAGTGTTGTCATATAGCAGCTATAGCGATATAATTGCACTGTAGTGTAGCAGAATTCAAACTAACCGCGATTTTCCGCGACCTGTAATGGACAACACTAGGTTATTAACAAATGGATGTTTTGTTTCTATTCTTCACCATTCATTCAACTTACCGAGAAGTGGTTACTTAACTGTCAATAATTGTACAAACAAATCAGTATAGACTCGAGTTGATGCACATAGAATCAAAATATTATATGCCCTCAGAAAAGATACTATATGTTATTGATGTTCATGATAGTTCTTTTCTGTTCTTTGTTGAATATAGGTGTATTATATGTTTTTCTTTTTATTTTCAGGCATTAGAGATGCTATCCGATGGCCGAAGATCAGTTCCAATTATTTTCCTAGTTACAGATGGAACTGTTGAAGACGAGAAGGAAACCTGTGATATGATAAATAAAAGGATCAGAGGAGAATCAATATTCCCCAGAATTTACACTTTGGGCATAGGTATCACTTCTCTTTTCTATTATATTTAGAGACTGAATCAAAATTTGAATATTATTACGTTATTCTCAAGTTGAAAATTTTAACATTCTTACAATTTTTACGAACTGTAAAAATTTGTTATTTCGCTCACTTGTGCTAATCATATTCGCTCCCAGGTTCATTCTGCAATCAATATTTCTTGAAGATGCTTGCTATGATTAGTAGGGGACAACATGTTGCAGCTTTGGATGTAGGCAAGTTCTGAATTCTAACTTCAAAACGTAAATATCATTTTCATTGTTTAACTTTCTTTCTGTTATAAGCTTAGTAACTTAGTTGTGTTCTAGAGAAAATTTGGTTATCAAGTTTTTCAGTAAACATATGCATAGCAAGAGGTTGGTTGCATTAATCTATGCATCCTAACAGCTGAAACTAGATTACTAGAAGTATCTTCACCATTTTTAGTTTTATCATGATATACTTCTAGTGTTGGGATTTTGTTGTTAAACACTAGAAAGAAGTATCTCCAATGTGACTATGACCTATTTTTGTTACTTATTGCCAGATTTGGTTGAGCCTCAAATGCTAAAACTGTTTGACAAAGCTGCATCTGTTGTTCTTGCAAATATTACGATGGACGTTTTCGATGATCTGGATGAATTTGAGGTAAACCTTTTACCGTTACCTAGTTGTTTTTGGCCTACTAAACTCTGCAATTCCCTACTAAACCTTTATGTTTTACATACATTATTTGTCATAACTTTTCTGTTTAAAAATATGAAGACTCTTTTATATGATAATACCATGTTGGAATTCACATGTAATGTAAATTTTTTGCAATTATTTTTCTGTGGTATTGTTACATTTTTATATAGCTTTATCTGATATTGTAGCTCTCTAATGCTTATTATTTTCAATGTTTGTATAGGTGTACCCTTCTCAAATTCCAGATCTTTCATCAAATGGTCCATTGATCTTACCTGGAAGATACAAGGGAAACTTTCCAGAAGTTGTTAAAGTAAAAGGTGTCTTGCCTGATTTTAGTAACTTTGCAATAAATTTGAAAATACAAAATGCCAAGGACATGCCATTAGAGAGGGTAGAGTTCTCTATACTATATAGAATATTTAAATTTCAAGATTCTTTGTTATATAGAATTATACTTACAAATTCTTGAAAGCACTAATTGTGTTTTCATTTCCTTCATTATTGATTGTAAATTGAAATTCTGTTGCACTGCTTTTTTCTTTAACAGGTTTTTGCAAGAGAACAGATAGAGTATCTTACTGCTCAAGCATGGCTTACTAACAATATACAATTGGAACAGAAGGTTTGTTATTGCTTTTTGTATCATCACTCCAAGTACTCACATGCTATGAAGCACATAGTCACACTCAGACACGGACACAGACATGCCGACACCGATAATAATTTGAAAAATGGTATTATTCAATGTAATAACACGTGTCGGTAACCCACTTGGGTTGGCCTGATGGTATTGACTTGGGACCTGAGAGTGTGCTCCTCCTCAAGGTCTCAGGTTCGATTCTCCCCGGTGCCAATTTGAGATTCAATGTAATAACACGTGTCGGTAACCCACTTGGGTTGGCCTGGTGGTATTGGCTTGGGGCCTGGTGGGCTAATTTAGCTTCTTCAAATAAAAATAAAAAATAACACGCATCGGTGACGTGTCCTGTTGATGTTGGATACGATACGCATCTGACACCAGGACAGGTCTAATCCGAAGAGTATATATGCTTCATAGCTCACTTTTTTAGTTGAAAATTTTAATATGAGTTATAATGGTCCCTCCCTTAGATATTAATCCCTTTATATTTCTTTCTGTTTTTAATGACTGTTCTAATGTCACATAATTTTTATTGGTAGATTGCAAAACTGAGCTTACAAACTGGCTTTTTGTCTGAATATACACGTATGTCAGTTCTTGAGGTTGATCATTTGAAGACAGCCAAGCAATCAGATGGAACAAAAGTATGTATCAAAAGCTTGAAAATTGCTTTCCTAATTATTATATATTTTTCTGCGAGTTTAATAACTATACACCGACAGTGTAATAAAAACTACGCTGAAGTTCAATCATATTCACCATCATGTCATTGTAATATTATTTTCTGACATGGTGAAATATGGTGAAATATGAACAGATATATCTGTGTAAATTTCTTTACATCATCACTACATATTATTCAAATGTGAAGTGTAAACTTCACTCTTACCATTATATTAGCCTGTGTAAATTCCATTTTTCTAATTGTTCTTTGGTAATCATGGCAAAAAGGTATCAAAGAAGAAAGGTGAAAAGGACCCAGGTCAGAGAATGCTTTTGCTACCAAAACTAGGCATAGGTTTTGGCAACTTGGCTGCAACTGCTGAGAACACTCCACCAGGAGGTGATGAAACAAGATTGAATGATGGTGCTGAAATGTTTGTTAAGGCAGCCACAGATTGTTGTGGAAGCTGCTTAAACCATTGCTGTTGCATGTGCTGCATTCAGGTCTGTACCAAGATGAACAACCAATGTGCAACTGTGTTTTCTCAGCTGTGTATTGGTTTAGGATGCTACAGCTGCCTCAATTGTTGTTCAGAGATATGTTGTACTGGAGATGAATGATGAAATTTCAAAGTTTGTTGTATGATTGTTGTATTTTAACGACTTGTGCGTGCGTGGTTGTTACATGGAAATGTATATTTGCAAGTCGTATGTTTCGTTTTATAGTTCATTTTCCATCAGATTTGTGTTGTATTATAGATTTTCCTAGAGTTTAGGCCATGTTATATGTCAAAATAGAAACTCCATTCTATCAAACATTTTCACTTCTTCCTTTTGCTCATCTAGAGTGAGCAATTCACCGTTGATAAATAAAATATATGTTGATATTACATGCACATGCATAACAAGAGTACTGGTAACATACTTATAACACGTTTTTCTACACACTCCTTCCCATTGGTGGAAATTTAAATGGGACCCACTAAATAATGTGGGACGCACATAGATTGAGTAGGCTTGTATGAATTTCAACCAATAGAAAGAGATGTGTCAGAAAGTGTGTTGCAAGCATTTTTCAGTGTAACAAATCATGGTGGTTAGAATATCAACCACTGATTTTCGCATTTCACCGACTACTCTCATTTTTTAGAGGAGCCAATTCCTAATATTTATACAATCTATTCTTGAACTAGTAATTGGCCGGCAAATCAGCATCTTTGCATGACACTTCCTATGTAAAACTGGTCACAATATTTCACATGTAGTCTGTAGAATATGATACCTTAATCTGAAAAACAAAGGCAACCTCTTCTAGTTTCTCTTACATCCTTATAATTACACCATTGCACTATCATCCGTTTTTCTTGCCGTGAGATTTTCTGTGACATTTGTCTCGATTTCTATATCTGATTCTTCTTCCTCATCATCTGATGAAACCACTGTTTTTTGATGGAGAGTCTGCTGAATTTTAGTCACTCCCTTTTCCACCGGCCCTATTGCTTGATTTATCGTCAGTACAACATCCTTGACTACCTGTTCATTGTTGATATGTATACAAAAAATAAACATTACAACATCCTTGACAACCTGTTCAATGTTGTGCAATGAACTTACTCGTTGACCGCCTTCGACGACTATATCCTGGACGCTCTCCTTGACACTTGTTCTTGGAGCCTCCACTTGCGTCGTTGTTTCTTTAAGCACAGCTGGTTTCTGCTCTCCCCCTTCATCTATATCCAATGTTGCTTCTATTGTTTCCTTTGTAACTTTTCCATGACCAGAAGAGGCAGGAACAAAATTATATGGTTTTGTGGAAAACACAAATACATGAGCAATCGCTGCAATGGCCATCTGCATCATCATTGACATGAGTTATAATTAATCTCGGACAAAAAAGGAATTGTAAGGCTGTGTTAAGAAAAAGACCGCATTACAATAAACATAAAGAATGAACCACCTCTATACAGATTAAGAAATCCTGCAGTCCAGTTTGTAATTTTCCGTCATTTGGTAGCACTCGAAATGTACACAACAGTGCAATACCTACACCTTGCCACCAAGTAGCAAACACTATAGCCTTAAAGCTAATGAATTTTGCGAGTGGCTTTATCGGTTGAAGTCTCTCATGAGTAACATTATAGAACTGCACAAGGCAATATAATGCCCAGATCTGGCTGAAATTCAATACTACTGCTATATATGGATACCTGCAAAATGGATAGTAGTTAACAAAGTTGAAGATGCGTTTGCCTTAATATTAATTAATGTGTGAAATTAATAAAAAGAAAAAGTGTATAGTTGAAACATAGGACACATGTTTTTTTTTAAACTATCAGTTAATTCTAATTGTTTGATCATTAAAAATGTTCGACTAATAATAACTATCTTAAAATTTGAATTACGAGTGGTTGCGATTGTTTGACGGTATACAAAGTTTTACACAGACAGTGTATCAAAATTAAACTATTTTGGTTTTGCATGAGTAACATACCCGTAGTACCATTTGAATTCCCCATCACCATACACACCAAAGAGTTCCAGTACCATTGCTAGGAATGCGCAAACAGTCTTCAGGATCATCTGCGCTATATCTAAGTGAAATTAGGCTTATATAGTCACTTTAACGCTACAATGAACCCTTCTTAAAGAAAATTTTAGCACCTACATATTGGACAAGACCAAATTTTTCAATAGCAAGAAGGTCTTTTCCAAGCTTGCATGGATGCCAAAAGAAGTTGCAAAATGATCTCTGTTCCGTGCCATTATTCTCATCGGAATCGTGCAATAAGGGTTTTTCGAGGTGTTCTTCAGATTCATCTTCAAGTAGTTCTACAACCTTTCTTTCCCCACCTAACAGTTTTCATTTAAAGAATGGAATTACGTGAAATATTTTTGAAGTTCTGATATTTAGCATCACATTAGCTATATTCGCATGACATCGAGGCCACAGACTCAAAGTATGCAACGTACCTAGACATGCAATGAGATATCTTCCAAATGAATATAGAGCAAAGGCTTCATAGTAGTTTCTTAAAATGTCACAAGCAAGAGATAATCTTGGATTCCATAAAGAAATTATCTGCAATGATAGAGAAGAATAAACAAAAGCTATGAATTATCATTGACGTCGCTATTCTATAATTCATCAGAATGTAGAAATTCTATTAAGACATCAGCATGAATAGCCTTCATTCCAGATAGAAGTAGAAAACTTCAAGAGTAGATACAATTGTTCCTTCCAAGTATTAACCGATAACCACTAACCAAATGATGCTAAACTGAAATGAGAAATGTTTGTCAGAGTAATAGAAACTTTACCGACTCCGTAGCATAGATTGGGACCATAGAAATGACAGCAACAATCCATTTTTGTTCCTGAATGCATACCAATTTTGAGTTAGCCGAAGTTGTTCCTATCTCCTTAAACTTAACTTATAGATCTCATTTTCAAGGTAAAAAGTTGCAATTACAATATGCAAAAGCACACATAAATTGTTACTTTCTCTTTCTTTTCAGAAACATGAAGAAGTTTTGATCTAAGTATCACCGACACGACACTGACACATGTAGTTACATTCGATCACGTTCATTTTCTTAAAAATTATTATCGGTGTCAGTGTTGTATCTGGTGTCTGTGTCAGTGCTTCATAGGTTCTTAATTGAATGTACTTCAAATTATAATCATGAATTAGTTAAGATTGTTAGTAAATACAGTATATTAGAAAACAACATAGCTACAAGAAAAACAATTTACCGAAGGATTGGTATACGATCGGAGATGTTGAAAAATGAGAAAAAGGGAGAGCACTAGAGCTACAAGCACAGAACACCCGGCTAAGATGAGAGCAGGTTGGTGAACAATGTTATAGATTCCTTCATAGTTTGAGAAATGATTTGATGCCATTCCTCAAGCATTCTTATCTCCAAAGTACTTCAGAATTTTCATAAGTAAATGAGCATTTATGACAACTTTTTCCTATTGTTGTGTAATTCATGATCAGCAAAGCATGCAATATGCAAGAATAAATAAACCATGAGTTCATAGCAACATGTTTATAAGAATTAAGTCAATTTCCAAACATGGTACTCTTAAAAGAGGTTAAGCACGGACACTCTTTGAATTCGGCGTGTCGTGGTGTCGGACACACATCTGATCTGACACTGACACGCATCGGTGTCTGATACCGACACCAAACCGACACCTATTATTAAACCTAGTTATGTCATTTTCTCAAATAAACTCAAATTAATCTATGGCATTTACATACAGGCGACAAATTAGTCCCTAACTTATTATATCATGGGATTAATTTGTCCGGAGTACGAAAATGTTAGGATTAATTTGAGTTTATTTTTTTGTCGGGGACTTGAACCGAATTTGGTCTTCACTCTAGAATCAACCAAATAACTAACACATTTTACTAGACAAAACCACATATAATAATAATAATAATAGAATCAATCAATCTCTTGAAAAAGCAAAATAAGATTGTCTACAATAGCTTCTTCAAAAAAGATTGTCTACAATAAACCAACTTGCCCTTATTATTCAGACTCGTTACCCTTTTGCAGTTCAATATCTGCCAATACTTTATCAATGTTAAGGATTCACATGTGAATTTTGTCTATGTTACTTGTATAAGATTCAGAAAAATTGAAATTTTAATTCTAGTGACATAAACTAAAAATTTGGAATTTACATGTCATCTATGTTATACTAAATAAACATTCACGTGTTATACAAAACACAATTAAAGAATCAATAAACACAAACAAATAGATCCACTGATAAAAACAAGACAAAACCGACCTATATTTGAAACAACAACCTTGTCTTCCACAATCGAAATTCAGAACCCTTGTTGCAAAACGGAAATGTTATTTTGTTTAAACCACTCAACACAAACTATTGCGAATTGATATATGAGTGTGGTGTTTATTGTATTTTGTTGGAACATAGAAGTGTAACAAACAAATGTGCATGTCTAACAAAGTGATATTACGATGGCTTGACACGTTTTTCTTGTCATTCGAAACTATGACACGTTAGCTTCATTTTGAAAATCTATAGAGGACACTATATGTTAAATTTAGTTACATATTTCCTCCCTCCCATTTATTCTTCTCTTTGCCAACCAAAACGAAAATAACACATTTACGTTAATAGTGAGATTGAGAGGAGTGGGAGTAGGCAGAGGCGTATCCATGACCTTAACCTCGGGGGTGCGAATTATTTTAAAAATTTGTTATTAACTTTCTTTGAAATAAAAAAGAAAATTTATATATATTAACGAAAAAGACGTTTTTTATTGCATTAATGTTTGAAAATTATGAACGGTGTTTTTTTGTGAAATTTTTGCTTTCAAACTATAACAAATCAAACTAATCATGATTATCTATTTCAATGACACAAATAAAAACTAAATAAAACTAGTCGAGAGATGACAAAGCGCAACAGAGAGAGAGCGAGGCGGGCAACCGCGTCGACACTATTCACTGGACGAGAGAACATCTAGGGGGAAGGGGGCCAAGCTGGGTGCCAGAAATTGGGGG
>Ga0228710_1001343_pt1 | contig 36602 bp, 13 predicted proteins | sample MedpolnodulmetaG_FD_177995 | JGI IMG/M metagenome (GOLD analysis project Ga0228710, IMG submission 177995) | Root nodule microbial communities from Medicago polymorpha collected in Santa Monica, California, United States - pink nodules | ecosystem: Host-associated > Plants > Roots > Nodule...
GGAGTGCAAATTACCATAAGAGAACTTCAGAAGATTCGAAGGTCTTGACCATATTTCTCTTTAATTTCCAGAACCAAGCTTTTATCGTTTTAAATAGTTATTTATAAAAACCAACTCAACTGCCTAGGGCAATCAATATAAATTTTATACATCCTTTATTTTATCGTTTTTGCCGTGTAGAAATTGAAACAGTCCTTGTGGATATGAACAATTATAAATTTTATTACTTCGATTGAACTTGGTTCACTTGCCAAATATCCATCAGTGTGACGTACCTAGGAGATGAGATTGAATATAGAAATATGTTGTTGAAATATTTCTGGTCTAATTTTTTAACATTACATATAAACTTTATTCTTTTCCCATAGCAAAATAATGTTAGGCCTATCCATTTAATCTATTATGAAAAAGTAAGGGTATGTGGTGAACTTCTAAAACAAATAGGCTTAGTGGTCTATTTAGATTACAATTTAGGAATATCAACTTCATTTATGTTTCAATTACCTATGAGAGAGTAAGTATCGACCTTAATTAACTCTCCGACAACATACAAATCTCCATAGGCTTTACGACCAGGTTTCCCGTATCGCACATATGACCTTAGGGTGATCGGAGGAGGAACTTGACATCTAGAGGGACGTTAGATCCCACTGAACTAAAAACTAAATAAAACTATTATCTTAATAATGCTAATTGAAGATAATTAATCAAACAAGAAAATAGAGGGCATTCAATGAATCCTAGCAATCAACTCATTTGCTTTACACAATGAACCCGTGATGAATGTAATAAAATCTAGATTATCGGGGTGGCAGAGTCGCTTTCTCTCATTTGGGGGTCGGTTGGTCCTTCTCAAGTCTGTCCTGACCTCGCTTCTTGTCTATGCTCTTTCCTTCCTCAAGGCTCCGTCAGGTATAATCTCTACTCTTGAATCTATGTTTTAAATTTTTTTTTTGGGAGGGTGTGAGGATAACAGGAAAATTTCCTGGATTGCTTGGAGCTCTGTTTGTTTGTCTAAGGAGTGTGGAGGGTTGGGGGTGAGACGGTTGAGGGAGTTTAATCTTGCTTTGTTAGGTAAATGGTGTTGGAGGTTGTTGGAGGACAGAGGGAGTTTTTGGTATAGAGTGTTGGTGGCGCGGTATGGTGAGGAGGCAGGGAGGTTGGAGGTTGGGGGCCGGAGTGGTTCTTCTTGGTGGAGGGAGATAGCGAAGATTAGGGATGGGGAAGTGGGAGATGAGGGGGGTTGGTTTGGTGCGAGGGTGTCGAGAGTATTAGGAGATGGCAAAAACACTTTTTTTTGGTTTGATAATTGGATAGGAGATGTTCCCTTACGTAGGAGGTTTGGTCGTTTATTTGATTTAGCGACAAATAAGTTAATTTCGGTGGCTGATATGTTTGACTTAGGTTGGGAGGAGGGGGGCGAGGCGTGGAGGTGGAGGAGAAGGTTGTGGACATGGGAGGAAGAGATGTTGGAGGCATGTAGACTATTACTTGATGGTGTTTCTGTGCAGGCTAATATTATTGACAGGTGACAGTGAGATCCAGACATTCATGATGGTTACACGGTGCAGGGTGCTTACCAGATTCTGACGGATTCGACTTCTTCCACAATTGACACAACTAGAGATCTAGTGTGGCATAAGCAGGTTCCATTGAAGGTATTCATCGTGGCTTGGCGTCTGCTGAAAGACAGGTAGCCGACAAGGAGCAACCTTCATCGGCGCGGCATTATACCGGTCGAGGGAGATACGTGTGTGTCAGGCTGCGGCCAAGTGGAGTCAGCGTCTCATTTGTTCATTCATTGTGATGTTTTCGGATTGTTATGGCAGCATATCAGGTCGTGGATTGGTGTGTCTGGCGTGGACCCTCTCAACTTAATTGATCATTTCTCCCAATTTATACATTATACAGGTTAATCAAAGTCCCGCCGCTCGTTTCTCCAACTGCTATGGCTCCTGTGTGTGTGGCTGATATGGGGAGAACGTAATAACAGGATCTTTAACAACGTAGAAACGCCTATTATACAACTTTTAGATAAAGTTAAATTTCATTCTTTGTGGTGGCTAAAAGCGAAAAACACTACGTTTGTGTATGGCTCTCAGAGTTGGTGGTCGGACCCTATGCGGTGTTTGGGCCTCGACTGACCATAGTCTTGTATATATCTTGCATAACTCTTTTTTGGTAGGGGTGTTCTCGGAGGTACGTCTTGTACTGATGAGATTACATCGCCTTTGTTAATATATCCCATTTTGATTTCTTCAAAAAAAAAATATTAGTTTTAAAAACAAAAGAAAAAATTAATCCGAACCTATACAACAAATGTTGTTGTTGTTGTTATTGGTGAACCGCGACAAGTTTGACAAGGCAATCCATTGATCATATAGTTGATCATGTGTATTTAACAATAAACGTTATAAAAAAACTGTCAATTACAAGAAAAGTTATGGAGGTTTGAGTATTTTGATTTGATTTTTCAAAACTAACAACTCTCGATGTCATAATGTAATCCTATTGACTTCATAGAGGTAACGACTAACAATTTGGACAAGGCAAAAACTGAAAAAATTTGACGTTAAAATCTGAATATAGTCAAAAATTTAAGGACATCAATTAAGTTCCAAGTGTTTGTTACCACATGGTTACGATGACTAACATAACAATAAATAAAACTTCATAATTCTAAGATCCTAATAGTGATTCAAAACTCAACAATACCATATAAGAAATAGAACTATGACCCGAGTTCAGATTCAACTAATTCTCCAACTATAATGACATTGCATTCAACATCTAATCTTGATACTACGACAGTTGCTGTTTCGGACTAGGACAAGGCCAAATCCGTTAAGCAATCACATTAGGCGGGACGGAAATCATGTTAATGACCGGTTGGCTAAATACGACTCACTAAACCCTGGCATGTTAGACTTAACATTTATTAGAAAACAATAATGATACATGTACGCCGTATATTTTTCAACATTTATTCAACACTTCATTTTATTTTTATCCCTCTATTTCTATCACATCATCACCCTATTACATTTATCACATCACTCTTTATTTCTCTTTCTCTCATGATGTATAATACATTTTCTTTATTTTTTTAGTTGTTCATAGGACCATTCCATCTTGATTCACAATAAAAATAATAACTGTTTTTCATTCTTTCTACACCGAAAAAAGTGTTATAAAAAATTGTATCGTAATTTTTTTTTTCACACTCAACTCAACCAACATATAGCACGATCTGTGTACAGAATTTGTCATGAATACTTGTCAACTGCAATCCGCAATAATCAAAACTTAATTAAGTAATACTCCTATTAACTTTGTCCATACGCAACAACGCTCTCATAAACAGATCCTATCATACTTGTGCAAATTAAGCACATGAGATTTATTAAAGGTTGCTATAAAATTGGTGAAGATGCTATGCCAGCCTTTTTGAATAATGATGGTATGCCAACCTATTTAAAGAGTAATACTATAAGTCTCTAACATAATAACTTTCAGCCAAAATGGTATATAACAAAATAAGGAATGGGTTGAGATAAATGGAGAGAAAAAACAACAATAAATCACATCACACTATATCATTTCAAATGACGATAAGGCAAATAGAGTAAGCATTTTGTTTTTTCCTTGCATTTTTTAGGTTGGTTGAAGGTAGGTGACTATTGGATTGGTCTAACTGCTAGTTTTTTCTAATGTGTTTAAATAAAAGAAAGTAGGGCCTTTTGGCCCTCTTTTGTACCCAAAGAAAAAATTAGAGAGCACTTTTTGTTCAAAAAAAAAAATACAAGTAAAAAAAGAATAAATAATATTTGTATAACTATTTTGTGACGACTTTCTTTTTGTTGGTTAAAAACCATAGAGATTGAAAGAGGAAGAGAGAATGAGAACACAATGAGAGTACGAAAGAGAGAATTGTTTAAAAGTCGTCCCAAAATAGTTATATAAATATCATTTCAAAGCATTCAACACAGAATCAAGTGATTTAACTCAAATGGTTAATGAACTTCATCAAATGATGAATCGTTTGGGAGAATTCAGATTCGATTCTTAGGCGAAACAATTTTTTTATTAAACTATACTTACCTCACGCCCACTCCATATTACCAGGGTCCCCTTCCTCTAAGAATATGAGGATTAACAACAAAAAATCAACCTAGAGAAAAAAAAATGGTCGTCTAAACTGTGGTATGCTTTGGTGTGAAAAATTATTGCAGTATGATCTAACTTTAATTAATTTTTTTAATTTGAATTTAAATAGATAATATTCAATCATCGATATAGTGAAAAAATACATTATTTATTAAAAAAAGTAAAAAAAATTATTTAACGAATCTAGCCACATCCGCCTGCATATCAACTAAGAGTAGAAATAGGATAGGTTGAGTTAAGTTTTGCAAAGTCTAAGTATGACCGTCCAAACATTTCAGCTCAAGTCTTACATGTTATCCGAGGTATTCTTATTTTTACACTTGAGTTTGATTTTTTTAAAAGTTCAGAAAGATATGTTAGTCAACTTAAAAGTCTATTTCATATTAATGATTTAAAATAAATACACTAAATATACGTCAACAATTAGACTTAGCCTACCAAAACTCTAAAAACACATAACTCTCAAACATATTTTTTTTTCATCCTTGTAGAGGAGGGGTTATTTTCCCTTATTACCACTCACCAAAGTGTAGGAAGGGGTGATATCCATGAAATTAAGCTTTAATGGGGAGCACCTAATGACAAGAAATCATATAGGGACTTTAGTCATCTTTTAGTGTCATTTTAGGATAAAAGTAGGCAATTTGTGTTTCTTTTATTCGAGTCTTGTAAAAAAGCATTCAAAAAGTCATGAAAAGACAAAAGGAGAAAAAATGCCTTGAAGATATGAAAATATACCCGAACCAGACAACTATGTGGTTGAACTATGCTTTTTACAAGTTTATAATTGATGATTCTTGGGGGGAATAGTTGTTACAAACGTTCTAGTGAGAAGAAATGGAGAAATGAATGAAGAAATCATGGAGTCAACTACTCTCTACCTCAAATTGTGGGCTATGAGCCCCACATCGCGAGCTATGAGTCTCACATCACAAGAATACAATTGGAAATCAAGGAGATCAATACTATCTATCTCGCATCGCGGGCTATGAGCCTCACATCGTGAGATAGAGCGACATACCAAAAGAGATGTTCACTGTTAGCCTCACAACACGAGGGATAAGCTCGCATCATGAGACAATTTCCATAAAACTTAGAGAAATGAGTGCCTATAAATACTGACCCCACAACCAGTAGAAAAATACTTTTTGACCGAAGCTATTCGGGAACCAAATAATTATTAACCGGTGATCCTTTTCTCAAGTTATCTTATTCATATTTTTTTATGTGTTTAGAAAAGCTATGAGTAGCTTTTCCTCTCTGGGTTAGGTCAAGAAAGAGAAACTTCTTTGTGAATGTTTGAATATGTAACTTTAAATAATTCTATACATTTCCGTCAATTACTTTGCTATTTTATTCGGTTAATATTGTTCTTAATGATTTTTATGCCTTGACAAATGTTCATAAATCGATTTAGGTCACATTGATTATTAACCACAACTTTGTTGGCTTGACCTATTTTAACTTCTCAATTATTGATTATATTTAGACATAAAATAATAATAATTGTTACTTACTTTGGTGTTCTTAAACCTTCAAGGGGTACTCGTTGAAGAGAATTAGGGACCATGACATTAGCCTAACTATTTTGTTCAAAGGTATTTATAGTTTGTAGTTATTCAAACGATTCAGGGAAGACAATCGAAAATAGTAGTTGGGTTGAAACCACAATCAATATCTATAAAATAGTTCTTCTCCGCATGAATTGTAGTTTCAACTTAACTACTAAGATTATGGACGGTCTAATTTACTTTGGGTGGCCTCAATTTGGTGTATTTAGGGAGAACCCGTATGATGGTCAGAAGGTGAGCTAGTGACTCGAGAAGACCTGATTCGTTGAGGAAATGAGTATTGGCCTAGTTCGAAATGAAATATAAAATACAATGAGAAGAGTTTTTTTTTTTTTTTTGAGAGAACAGTGAAAAGGGTTGAAGGCAGTAAATATGAAGATGGGAAAACGAAAAAAAAGGTAACATGGAAAATTGATGAGAAGCTTCTTTGAAAGCGGAAATTGATGAGAACTAATTGAGGCTTGATCTTCTTTATTGGAAAGAGAAAAATATAGTTCATGAACAAATATTTTTTTAAGGCCTTTTCTCTTTTGTTAAAAATATTTTTTTGTGAGGTCTAAAGTCTTTGTTTGGTTGCTTGACCCTTGTGCTGACCGGCCCTATGTGCACATATGTGTGTAACCAACCAATATGTGATCCTTTATGTTACCCGGCTCAGTTGCTATCTCTCTTCTGCATCCGTCATCAGAAGTATGATGCTCAATGACTTGGTTTGGTTTTAAAAACAGTAGCAATGCAAATTATTGACCAACAAAGCTAATTTTGAGATAGCAAAACTTGATATATAACTACATGCACATAAATCACACGTTCTAACTTAATAATCTCTCCGTCATTGAGGATTTAGGACACATCCACATGAAACATCCACTCACATGCAGTAGCAAATAGCAATACGTTACACATGACACATCCACTCACGGGAGCAAATGAAGCTCACTTATTTTATCATTGCGTTGCGTGTGTCTATATATATCCTTTTTCATTTTCCTGTATTTGCACACACAACCTTCCTTGAATTGGAATTCAAATAATTCCTCCTCGTCTAGTAAAATGACAAAACCTGGTTACATTAATGCTGCATTTCGTTCATCTAGGAACAACGAAGCTTACTTTTTCATGAATGATAAGTATGTACTATTGGATTATGCTCCAGGAACCCCCAACGACGAGGTTTTGAACGGGCCTGAATTTGTTCGTGATGGGTTCCGTTCACTTGCTCATACCGTATTTGGAAGCTATGGAATTGATTGTGCCTTTGACACTGATAACACCGAGGCATTCATATTTTATGAAAACTTTTGTGCTCTCATAGACTATGCTCCGCAGTCAGACGGAGACAAAATAATCTCAGGTCCTAAGACAATCTCGGACATGTTTCCTTTTTTCAAAGGGACAGTGTTTGAAAAGGGGATAGACGCTGCGTTCAGGTCAACTACGGACAAAGAAGCCTACTTATTCAAAGGAGACAAGTATGCTCGTATAGACTACGAATCCAATAGTCTCGTTCAAAGTATCGAGAACATTAGCGACGGGTTTCCTTGTTTTCGTGGCACTGTCTTTGAAAATGGATTGGATGCAGCTTTTGCCTCTCACAAGATCAATGAAGCATATTTTTTCAAAGATGAGTACAACACATGTGTCCTATTTGTCCCAGGCTCAACAGACAGGTATCCTGTGACTCGAACTCTTGACAATTGGAAATCTCTTCGGGGAATAATACCTGAACAGAATTAACCGTGGCTGGTATGATATATAGTGTGATCATCATAATTCATAAGAATAAAAATTTCTGTCGTCTTTTCCTTCTGTTTCTTGATGTAATAAAAGTGTGGCTCCTCACTATTTTCCACACATCTACCAGTAATTGTCGGCTTCTGTTGTTAATTATGTAAGCTACGTATTGACCCGCATCACGCAGAATGAAAAATAATATAGGCTTACTTATGTATTCCTCCCTACAAATATATTGTTATTTAATACTATACTGTTACTACTCGATATGTCCATTTCTTAGACTCTTTGTTATCAAGATACTCTTGATGTGGTCACTAATGGAGTTCAAGAACTCTCTGCAAATGTAAATGAAGCAAAGAGGATTCTACATAATGATACAATCACATCTCACCATGTACATTTTATGGAGTTGTTTTAAGAATTAATTCAGCGAAGTGATGTTACGATGTGATTTGATTAGAGATATATGTAAAGAATTTGATAATATCATTGCATAGTGATTAATTAATCTCTCGATTACATTGAGTTTACATTTCAGATTTGTAAAACTAACAAAAAGTCTCTTTGACAATGACAATCTACTTCTTTTGTGGAAAATTAATCACAACAGATAAAAATAACCGTGGTGTATTTAAACAAGTAAATTAAAAGGATGAGCACTGATGTTATACAATACTTCAATGAAAATTGACATGTGTGGAATAGGTTAGTCCAGCACCCCAGTTGGAAGGAGCAACATTCCATGCTATTATAGTTTCTTTGGTTGTGTAAGAAGTAATCTTGAAAGAAAGAGTTTGGCCACTAAGTGTTGCAAATGCTTGGTAAGAAGCACCCCAATTGTGGCTCATGCTAATCCATCCTGTCCTGCTTCCTTTAACCCACATGTTTGCTATATCACCTCCACCTCCCACATTCATCACGTACACCAATAACCAATATCCATTTCCTTGGAAAGAGAATCGAAATCCTTCACTTCTCACGCAAGGTACTCTAAGAAATTCAATTTTTTTAACAACAAATCACATTGTAAGTACCATATCACTAAAGCCAAAGACAAATGATGCAACACATCATGCAAGGAAAAAGTTTGGATTTGGATTCCTTATGACCACAAAATTATGCAGTTGTCGACCTAGATTGTATCAAGATTGGATGATTCATATTTCAACTTTACATTTTAGACACAATTTACCAAAGTTGAAACATGAACCGCCTCTCTTTGATTTGACCGTTTATATCACATAACTGCATCAATTGCGTCATTGCTACCATAGAAAATATGGACTCTATGTCCACGCAATCATGCAAATGTCAATTTGGATCATGAGATAAAGATCAAATAACTACTTTTGGACTCGATTTATCAAAGTTGAAACGTGGAATGTCTGATTTTGATCCGACGGTCAAAATCGTGTGACCAGAAATATAGACAGACGGTGAATCCACTCAATCATGTTGGATCAAGATCAAATGACTCACGTTTTCACTCTGTATTTTGAATTTGATTTACAAAGTTTGAAAAGTGGACCATCTGATTTTAATCCGATAGCCTAGATAGATCACGTGACAAAATCAAATGTATGGTTATCACTTATGTGACATTAGAAAATATGATTTAATGTCCATGTGAACTTAGCTCGGTTGGTAAATCAATGCAAGGTTGGAGTGCGAACCCCGAACACCAACAAAAAAATAAAATGTGGATAACCATTTTGTTATTAATCCATAGATTCTATATTTTATATGTATGTGGAGCAAATAAGCTAGATTTGCTTATTACCTGCGATACATAACAGGAACGATACCAGCCTTCCACTGTGCAATTTTCATGAAGGCAGGCTTAGACATGTCAAAATGTGAACGTGGTGGGTTGCACCATCCACCGTTATCGGAGGCCTGAGACCAATTAGGAGGGCAAATATTTGTGGCAGTGACTGTAGTGTAAGGAACATTGGTGTTACATGCACGCGATTGAACACATTTTATTTGATAACAAGTCCCACATGCATATCCATTATTGAACAATGTTGAACTCAATGCTGCTGTGTCTGTCCCATAACCATTCACAAACAAATTTCCATACCCACATGCTCCTCCTTTAATAAGTCCATTAAATTTTAATTAGTTACCACAAACTAATTTAATTATTTATATCTAAAAGGGAAAATTAGTATTAATTGTGCTAATGCTAATGACCAATTTACAAACTATTTAAGTAAGATGTTAAATGTTTTTCTCTTAGGCCCCACGTGCCGAGACCGGGAGTTAAAGTATGGTCAAACATTGTTTCAGTTAGGATTCGAATTTAGATTTTTCTGAATGATTCGTCTTAACTAATAGTTCATGAATCACAGATTGATGATCTAGTGTTATACCAAAAGAAAGTTAATTTGGTGAGATGGATTTTGGCTTATACATTAATTGTTGAAATGGTTTAGCTAATGATAATAATTAAGAGATTGAGATATAATAATTTACCCATGGTGGCAGAAGCTGTCTCATCACCATAAAATGTGGCATGTGCAAGAGTCCATTGACTGGGTTGAAATGTGCCCACTACTAAAGCTGGCTTTCCAATGATTGTGAGCATCAATGTAATTGTAATGAACAAGCTACAATATTGATAAATTGAAGCCATTGTTAAGATTCTGGATAAATTAATGAACGGGATTAATGGATACTCATTGATTTGTGCTTGTACATGTGTTCTTATATATAACTTCCAATACCAGTTGCACATAACTAATTGAAAGAAGTTGCCTTCGTGATTCCCACGAATATTACTGATGTTTGTTTGTTTATTTTTTGTTATTGTCTAGAAACAATATTGCTAGCCAATGATGTAGTTACATGGAGAATGATCCAGGAATATTATATCATTACATATTTCTTAAATAAGTAAAGAAAATGGTGTTACTATGAAAAATATAAAGTCGTGCCAACATGTTTAATCATATGATATATCTAAAGGAATAACAATTCTTTCACAGCTGCACGTTGCTAATTATATAATTAAACATTTTCAATAGCTGAATTTAGATATTCAAAAAGTACATAGAAGTCCATGAAATTTCTATTTTTCGAAGGTCCAAACTTATATTCAAGATGTTGATCCAGTGTTCATTTTAATTTGTCATGCATTGTATACTTTAAGCAGAGGCCATAAGCAACTAACCTATGAAAAGGTTATTATAATCCCGCTGAGCTTTTAATATCATGTCACATTCGCTAAAAATGTTAACATTCAATTTATTATACCATCATACAATTGGAAATCCATGCTTTATTAATATCCAAGAATGGCACATAGTGCATCAGACCGATCTAAAAGACGTATTTGGAAAACTTGGTGCGACATAAATGGTAGATGCTTTAGTCACTTAACAATGTGACGTAGGATTCAATCTCTGACCTCTGTTCCATGCAGGAAGGAAATTTATTTTAAAAGCGTGTGACAAAACTCCAACGCACATAACACATTATTAAAGGTTAGACTCATTGCTGGTGTTAAGCACCCTCTTAACTCTTCCAGTAAAACAATGCAGTGTATGCTATACAGAGTCCAGATTACTTTACAAGTATACAAAGCCCATATACTTACAAGTAGGATAGTGACAATATTCAAACATTGAGATCAATCACATTATTATGCGTGACAGTGATAACATGACACATAATACAGCATGTTGCTGGTTGATAAATTTGTCACTTTCATAGTAATTCCTATTAATGAGCTCACATTGCTTGAACAATGAATATGGTTCCAGGAATACCTGTATACATACACAACATAACAAAACATGAGGATTGCCAAATGCACCTATGTTCAAGCGATACCATTATATTTTTATTTCTATATAATTATGATAGATTTATAACTAGATAGAAATAAAAAATCAATATTATATTGCAACCATATTCAAAACATATGCTTCAATAGATTTGGTAGAGTTATTAGAGTATGCTAGGAATGTACCTCCACTTATGCATTACTTCATTCTGGCAATGTAATCAATCTTGTACCCGAGTCATACACCATTTCAGTTCCACAGCTGGTTCAAATGTTAATTTCGATTGTTAAATTGATGTTATACCATAAATTAAATTAGTTTAAGCATTAAATATGAATCATTTGAAACCATAATAGTTAATTAGTCAGCAGTATTTATGTACTTACTCAGAGCATTTGACTTTGTTGTTGGAACCACCACTTGAAATTGACAGTATAGTCCCAAAGAAGGAGGTATTTTCAGTTCCGCAGTTTGGACAGGGACCCTTTTAAAATTTAAATAATCAGTGTATGTAGCAGTTCAATATAACCTACAAAATCGTGTTAAAAAACTCATACCTTTAAAATCACAAAATCTTTGATAATGGCCCTTGTTAGTGATAGAGCTAGATATACGATGAGGGGAACAGCCGCAAACCAAGTGAAAATGAAACTAAAAGGCTCCGGCAACTGCACTCAACAATCCAAAATATCAATATCTGTTATAGTAGCATGAAGTGTAATATCTTTTTCATTATAATTGGATGAGTTTTGCAAATCTATGGACTGTTATCATGTTACTTTGTACTTTAATAACTTTATTATAAAATATGATTCACTGGTTTTTTTTCCATCATCAAATGGTAATCCGTTGGCATTTTTCTCTCTAATGTTTACCCTGCAGAGGATATTTTTTTCATCTAGAAGATATAAAAACTCCAATGGTGATAAACTGCTTCCATAGATTTAAAAGGCAATAAAATGTTAGAAAGGAAAGGACCTTAAAAATGCAACTAAAGGACCTTAAAAATGCAACTACTGTCAGATGCTATGACATTCTGGAATCAAATTACACCCAAATAATAAGTTTGCAATTCTAGGTACAACTGAAAAGAGAACATACCTCTAGCAAGTAAGTGATCTCAAATCCAGTTATATCATCAAGGAAGAAGAACCTAACAGATCACAGGAGTGGAATTAAAAGTTAAAGGCAAAAAATGTCAAGACCTAAAGCAAAAATGTACTTTCATTCATCGTTTCGGATGAAACCTTTGATTTAAGAAAGATGGATGACAAAAAGTGGATACTAATATGGAGATTATAAAATATGTAGGAGCAGGTAGAATATGACATCAGGTGGTAGATAAATAGATATGTAAAAATCAGCATATATTTTTCATTTCTTGCATTCCTTTCTATCCCTTCCTTAGGGTATGTTTGGGAGGGGGGTTTTGGAGGGAAGGGGAGGCTTGTTTCTCTTTTCCAAATTACGCAAGCTACAAAATGTTTCTCAAAATGAAAAAAGTGTGATTGAATTGTTATATGATCCATATACCATGGTATACTTTAAATTTTAAAAGAATCTCAAATGCATATCAAAATATAAACTTAGCCCTCCAAAACCCTCCAAAATCACCTTCCCAAACAGACGCTTAAGTCATAGTCATGAATAAGATATTATTCAATCCTCGGAATCAAATATATGAATGAAACATCAATACATTATGTCAAGTGTGTATTACAACATTGTTTTAGATGTTTCAGTTTCACCATATGTTGTATTTTCACTTTCTGAGACCAATCATATATTTGGCAGAAGTAGGAATCAAAGTTTTTACTGGCAATACAGTAGAATGTTGACATCAAATGGTGAATCAAAGGTTTCACCATTATAAATCAACAAAGTCAATATAAATGATAAAACGTATGTAGGGAAACAGGCAAAAGCTACTTACAATCCTAATGCAACCACAGTGGCTGGGACGTTCAGCAGGAACATCTTTAAATAGTCAACAGACAGGTCACTGTAAACCTATAAAAAGACTGTAATAAGTATAGAATAAAGATTGAACACAGCAAGATGCACTCATTGAAATACTCGTCAATCCCAAATGATAGGGTAAAATCCTGAAGGTTAATTCTAGTAAATAAAGAAGCATGTTATTTGACATGAAATGGTCCTCCTATATTTCTTGTCACTACTTGTGAGTTGTAATATGAGTCATATGACTGATATTAGTAGGTTTTATCCCAATCTCAAATCTAAACAAATCTCTTAATAACGAAACAAGAAATTTTACTCCTGTATTCATTATTCAGCATTGCAAGAATGACTTAATAAAGAAAACTACTCTATATAACTACATTCTACAACTAACTACCAAAACTGAAATAAGAGAATAGGTTACATATCAACACTTACCTTTTTACTTCGAAGGCTGCACCTTGGACCCTCAACAACAATTTCACTCCCTTCTCTCTGGAAAACAACCATGAGTTCAGTAAATTATGCCGGAAAGAGGAAGGTACAAAACTGCTAAATCAATTACAACTGCATTCGAAAAAAATTGTGACCAGTATAACAAATAGAACTGGTACTTAATATCTTAAACTTCCTAAAATGGAACCCGAAAAATAAATTTTGTTCGGTTGATCTAACATTTCATTTGGTCCAAATGATATAGTACTACATCTTATTTCCTTTAATTATCAGTGACATGATGATGACTTCACACCACAAAACACAAAAGACTTTTCATGAATGAACTGAAAATAGACAAATAGCAAACCTTTAGATTCAGTTTCAACTTATCATACTCTTTGTCGCTCAAAATTGGATTTCCAGATACATAAGCCATGGAAGCTTCAAGAAATTTTTGCTCATCTGAACCTACACAACAGTAATTCAACAAAGACTTACAAAAATATAGACTTACATATTAACACTAATCCATTATTCATATATATATAAGAGCAATAACAGAGAAAATTACACCATACTTAGCATGACAACACTGCTTCCTTCCCACATAAGTTCCTCCTTGAGATTATCAAATTCTTCATTTGACATAATAGCTTTTCCCTCATAATAGAATGACTGTTAAATAAAACAAAAAACCAACCACAAATTTCAGTCCACATATCCAAAAGTTGTGTTGAACAGTCATAAGCACTTATGAGACTGTTTGGGAGAACTTATGAAAAAAGCTTATGACATGTTCATAAGTTGTTTTGAGCTTATTTTCATAAGCTCTACAAATAGATTATACGAAAATAATTGAAATTTATTTTATTTTTTGTTTTAGAAATAAATTATACAATAAGTGCTTATCCTATAAGCTGCAAATTAAGCTGTTTATCCAAAGAGAGACTCAATGGAAGAAAAAAAGAAACAAATTTGGTGGGATATATACTTGGAGTGCTTGAAGAAATTCTTGTTCGAGTTCACCAACGGATTTCTTCTCCTTTTTTTGATCTATGCTACAATATGGGAGGACATTAGTATCAATAACAGCATCTCCGTCAAAATCTCCAGCATTCCCTGAAAGAAAAATGATAAGTAAATAAGTAAAAAGCGGAGGTGTAGTTAGAAAATGAAAAAAGTACTCAAGAGCACATTGATAAAATAGATAAAATGACACGGTTCTCTCCTAATTTAACCAAGGTCTCGGGTTCAAACCCGGCCTTGCACTCTTAGGTGAGTTTGTCACTCATTTTGAGTCGTCCAACAAGACGCAAATAATTAGTCTTTGCAGCTGTGCAAAGATAATATCCAATTTACACACAAAATAAAATGAAAAGGTGATGAAAATAAGACCTTGTTGATCTACAGTGGCTTTAGGTGAAAGTAGGAATAATCTGCGGCGAAGGCATAAGTGGCGGGAATTGTAGTGAGGAGGAGAAACAGAAGAAAAAGAGAATGGAATGAAGGGTGTTGGGGGTGCAGAACATGGACGAGGGGGTGTTAAAGTGAAGGCTACTTTGGCAGCAGTGAACATGATGAATGGTGGCAGTGTAACTAAGGAAATTTGAGAGTAGTGGCTTTTGTTTAATTTGGAGTGTTAAAAAAAATGGAAAAACGAAGAGTAGTAGCTTGGAGATAAGGCAATGAGAACGTGTGGAGGGAAATGCAACGGATTATTTTCATATCGTCGTTTCTTGTTTATATATCTTCACACAAGTCATCGCTTATGTGTCTTTGATGACATGTCCATCTGCGTGCTGTGGCAGTGTGGCATTTTCATTTGGATTTGGGCACCATGGTATGTTGCGTTGGATTTACGCTTGACATGGTTTTTTGTCACGTGGGCAAATGGGTCCCACCAAATAAGAAAACTTGTCATTAAACTTACGCCTATAAAATAAAGCTTTTATATAGGTTTAGTTCATGCAAACAGAGGTCATTTAAAATTTGACTTTTAAATTTGTTAATTTTCTTTTTTATCATTGTAAAATTTAATCATTTAAAATTTCATCCATCTCCTCACTTAATCATGGTAGTAATTTGATGATGTGACAGTGTGACTCAACAAATTTTGGCGTGAACAGACGAAAATACCCCTGAGGATCTTAGCCAAACATGAAATGACACATTTACCCTTAAATCTTCATCTCTACCACACAAAAATTACCCACAGATGAATTCTCTATCACCACCTTCATCCTCTTCATCTTATTCAAACCTTAGCCATAATAAATTCTCTCCCAGAAAACCCATCTCTATTAGCATCTCTCTTTCACTCACCGTCACTCTTCATTCCCTAAACTCTCCTTCCCTTATCACTCATTCACTTCTTTGCCCCCTTATTACTACCCTCCATCAAAGCCTCATCCTCTCCAAATAACCCTTTTCAAAAACCCCAAAACCCTATCTCCCAAATTCTCAAAACCCTTAACCCCTTTACCTCACTTCTCTTTGAACCTGCTTACATCGCAGTACCACTTCTCGCTTTCTTCTTATTTCATTATCAACAAAAACCCGCCACCGCCAGGTCACCACTCCCATCACCATCAGCACAATCCTCCACCGCCAACACCACCACCACCACCGCAAACGAAAAACTATCAAATAAAGAAAACAACACTACAATTGATGACAAATTGATCAAAAATTCCAACGATGCAAATGCACTTCGGTCTTTGGTTGAGGAAAACGTGAAAGCACGCAAGCTAAGCCAAGCGATTCGTGTTGTGGAACGATTAATCGAACTTGAACTGGAGGAATTTGATTTGTTGCTACTAAAATCACATTTGCATAGTTATAACGGTGAACATGAATTATCTAGGAAAGGATTTGAATTTACTCTACAACAAGATCTGTTTAATTCAGAAGCTTATCGTGGTCTTTTGATGGCGAATTCGAAGTTGAAAGAGCCAATGGATGGTTTTTTGAATAGGGTTGATGAAGTAGTGAAGTTTTTTGAAGAGAAAAAAATGGAGTCAGAAGCTAGGGAATTTAAGCTTTTGATTGCACAGGTGAAGGTGATGGAAGAGGATTATTCAGGTGCATTGAAGGTGTATGAGGAAATTGCGAAGGTCGCAGAAGAAGAGAAGAGAAGAGGAGGGTATCAGGTTTTGAAGAAGATGAAAGAGGGGCATATTTGTCATTTCGAATTGGTCTGAGAAGAAGAGGGGTATTTTTGTCAAATCACATGTCTTTTCGCTGACTCACCCATCTGTTTGGCCAATCAACAGTGCCATGTAATCAAATTAGTGACGTGGCAGTGATTAATTGGGGAGAGGGACTAAATTTTAAATGATTAAATTTTGCAGTAATAATTTTTTTTTTCCATTTTAAGCTTTCAAATTCGTAAAATAACTGCAAATAGAAATATAAAACATAAATAAAAAGATAAAAACATAAAAATAACTCATTTTATTGATATATTAATAATACATTACAATAATGTTGAAGCATTTTAAACTTATTACACAAGAACCTAAAACTATTTCTAAAACATAAAACAATTTCTAAGGGGAAGGTTTAAGCGATACCAGTGGCTCCAGCCACTGGTGGAGAGGAAAGAGGAGGGAGGGGAAGAAGAAAACAATGTCGGCGGAGGCACATGGGCCTCTAGGGAGCAAGAGACCATGATGGTCAATATGACACCCAGACAGACCAACCTCACACCTAAACTGACCCCTTCCCCGTTGACCGGTCATATAACCCCTGATGGATTTCCAAAGAGGTCTCTTTCTATGAAAGGTCAACGATGGAAACACGTCGTTGTAGAAGGAAGAGGAGAAGAAGGTGTGAGAAATATTGAGGAAATGAAGCCAATTTATAGCGAGGGAGGGTAAAAATAAAAGGTGGTAAAGCCATTATTTTAGTCAAAAAATGTGTAAAAACACGTTTTTCAACTTGACCACCGCCCATCACAATTGAAAAACGTTTTTTTTGTGGTGCAGACCACTGACCAAAAGCTTCTGATGCAGTGCGGATTATATAATCTAGATTACACATGGATTCCAAAAAGAGCCAATACGATCATGGGTTAAACTTCGGAAAACTTGGCTCTTTTTGTAGGGTGAGGGTTGGTTCAGATTGTATATTCCAGACAACTTCAACATTTGATTCTTTTGTATGATCCACATTGCACCGACAGTTTAAGTAGTCTACAAAGCTCAGATAACTCTATAAATAGGGGTCCCTGTTTTCATTACAAGTAAACTACACCAGAAAAAAATCATGGAATTCCCTGGCTTTGATCTGAACACGAAAATCATCACATCTGTTTAGGATTCGCAACGATGTCACCCTCTCTTGGCTGCAGGATGAGCTAGATCAAATCAACCGTCAACTCAACCATAGAGACACGAGGAGGGTGGTCGGTGTTGAATATCGATGTCCATTGTCCAACTTAGTGGGGTGTTCAATGATTTTTGCACGGTGTAGGTTGTCGAACACGTTTTATTTGACTGTACTTAAGACCTATGACTGATTTAAGGCTATATAAATGCTTGGATCTTCAACAATTTCCTTCATTCTTCTTCACCTCCTTTCTTACATTTTCTTCAATTCTTTTTCCAGTTTTTTAGGTAGTTTTTAGGTGTGTCTGTAGTGTCATGGTCATTGTTGACCGTTCATACGAACCCTGCAATAGCATTGCAGCTTATGCGGGGGTTATATGACGGTCAACAGAAACCATTGACATGAAAGAAAGACACAAAAGTTCATATCATATTTGTCTGGATTTTATTTTCTGGAAACACTAACAATCTGGTTCGGAAAAGAAAATTCGGACAAGGGGTATTTTTGGAATTTTTGCAGGGCGCGTGAGAAGGCTACAGGGTGGAAAAAGTAACACTCTAAATTTATTTTTTGAGGCCTTGTTCCATTGAGGGGTTTGCACACCCCAAGGTCCGGCCCTGAAAAGATGCATTGGTATTTTATCATATTTAACTAATGGATGCAAACATGAAAGTAATGATATTCGTACTTAGAGTTTATTATAATAATTTAGAGGTCATTTGTTGAGCTATTTACTACATAAAATGACTATTTTAATTCTAAATTGTTGTAGCACATGTGCATGATAAATTAAATAATTATAAAAAATAGGTATTGGCTTGGGACCTTGAAATGTGCTTTTATCAAGTTTTGAGGTTTTATTATCTCGGTTTCAATTTTGATGGTCTAGTGTAACTTGTTCAAAACAAAAAAACCAAAAAAAATTAAACTTATTGAATTAAATTATTTTATATTTAAAACTTAAATTCAATTATGATGCTAAAAGATAAGAAGGGATAACTAATTTAACATTATTTTTAAAATTTGGATTCAAAGATAATTTCGTCGTATTTTTATGCTAAATGGAAGATAAATTTTAGAAAATAAAAAACATGGTAAAATAAATTTTATTTTTATGCTAAAATAAAATTAATAAATGAGGGAAAGGTGAATCTCATATGGTTTAATCTTTTGGTTAGATCTGCCTTTTTATTAAAGAATACTACACTAAGAATAGAATTAGTATGCCTAATTTTAGGTTTATCAACTTCGAGGAGGCTTTGGTTTATGTCATCTTCCTTTTATTTCCTCTATGTTATTTGAATGAATTTGGAGGTTGCAGCACTTTGGTGAACCTCCGCTTTTGCTTAAAAAAAATAAAAAAATTAACAAGGGAGTCACATGTGTATATAAAAAATATAAATACTCCATATTTTTTTTATTGAAAATATAAAAAATATAAATTATAATAGCAACTAAAAGTATAACAAAAGTTGTATGTTTAATATAAAATAAACAGGTTCGATACAAATTTACTATTTAAACTTCTTAATATGAGTAAGTTTAACATGTGCAAACTTGTACACGGTAAAAAAAATCATATAACAAAAGCCGAGTTCTATGATTTTTGAAATTTAGGTGTTTTGAAATATATTTTTTTTTTTGACAAAAATGTGTTTTAAATTCATTAATTGAATGACATTTAGACCAATATCTTCTTTATTCTTATTAAAGAAATAATTTTTAGACTAATATATTTATATCTTGGGAAAAAATAATGTTTAGTCATCATGTCAAAAAATTAACGTTTAAACTAGTATTGATATATAAACACATGAGTTTTTTTTTTGGGTACAATGAAATATATAATCTAACTGTTGTAAAAGAAAATAATGTTTATACTATTTTCTTTTAGATCTTTCTAGGGTAGAAAAATAATGGATTTTGTGAATTTTTGAGAGAAGAACCAAGATTGAAAAAACAGTAAGACATGGTTTAAAAAAATTTGCAGAAAAAAAGAAGAGAAGAAACCAAAAACAGTAAAGAAAAAAAGAATAAAATATGTCTAAACAATATTTTATTAGATTTTTTGATCTAAAACATAAAGACACATTAATTGAATGTAGGATGAGTATGTAAATAACAAAAATATATTCAAAATATGTAAAATATAATTATATGTTTGACTTTAATTAATTTTGTTCATACTGTTTGTTTTAATTAGTCCACATAAGCAGGGAGTAGTTACCCACAAATTTGAAAAGGGTAATCTAGAAAAAACCATTTTTGTGCGTTCAATTAATTAAAAGTAAAAAAATTAAATTTCTTCAAAAAAAGTAAAAAAATTAAATTCAAATGCATTAATTACAACAATTTTTCTTTCTACTTTTGACTCATTAATTTGTGTCTTAAGGACACAAGTTAACATTTCCCTATAAATAAACATACTTTAATTTTATTTTATTTTAAAGATTATAAACATACTTTAATAGACAAACCGATCATACTCTAAACACCATGCATGTCTATCTTTGGTTATACAAGCATCAAGTATGTCATCAAGCTCCTTAATTCCATTAATTATAAGCCACTATACATCTTTAAACGACCTATATATTTCTTATGATAATGAATCTCAACGAACCCAAACATGTTATTCACATATAGCATCTTAATCAATTTGAAATGTAAACTTTAAGGATCCGTTTCGTGTGTATGATAAGATGGAGATAAAATATGATAAAATGTTAGATAATAATAAGATATGATAGACATCCTATCATGTGTTTGGTACACACATGATATGTAGTAGGATGTCATTATTATATCCTTTTATGTGTTTGATGCATGCTTGACAGTGACATAATTAGATGTATATATTAAAATAACAAAATTATCCTTGTAAAATATATAATATATTTAGAAGAAAAATAATTAACTTTTTCATTTTTTTTACAAACTGTTCATTTTTGGAATTGACAATAAAAAAAAGTAATCAAATAATTTCATATAATTGTATGAAATTAAATTTGCCATTCACAAGTAGCAAGTAACACTAAATTACATTCAGAAAATAATAATAATAATAATAATAATTGACTCAAATAATAATAATAATAATAAAAGACAAAAGGAAAAAAAACATAATACCAATTCAGAGGCTTTGACAACAAAAATGGTGAAATCCTTATCGAAAACGAAAAGAAAGAAAACCATCTTACAACAAAAAAAATGATGAAATCCTTGTTCTCGAGTGTACATTAGAAAGAAGGAATGAAAAATAAAAAAGATAATCAAAATTGAAAAGATGATTTAGAAGTGGCGGCTACGTGGGAGAGTGCGGCGGCGCGAGGGGTAAGGGAGGCGTGATAGGAGAGGAAGGACAACAGTTGAGTTGCAGAGATGGAGAAGAGAGAAACTGGAAGTTACGCGAGGGGGGGGGGAGGGGAGAGGGGGAGGGAGAGGGAGAGGGAGAGGGGGAGAGAGAGAGAGAGAGAGAGAGAGATGTGAGAACGGTTTGTATTTTCCTATCAGATTGCTAACCCATCAATAAGAAATGATAAGAAATAAGTTTAGTTTATCTTTTCATATTGTTGCACCAAACAACAAATTTAAATACGATATGTTTGTTTTATCATATCATGTCATGTCCTTCTATCTTGCACACCACCCAAACCCTAAGGGTCCTTCTAATGGCCGGGATAGGGAGACAAGATATGATACATTTGTATTTTTTATCTAAGTATAACTAGAAATTCATTTTTTATTTATTTTCATAATATATTCTGCTGTTTTGAAAATGTTGTCATTTTTTAAACAATAATATCTTATTTTTGTTATTATAATTAACTACATACCGTTTTTAAAATATTTAATTAATTCTAAAAGTAATTTTATCATTTAATTATAATAAAATAATGATATCATGTGTTTAATGAATGCTTATTTTTTGTTAACTCTAAGAGTGGTGGTCAGTTTGGTGAGTGTTGAACTTTCATGTAATTTTTTATTAGCTCATCTGTTATGAGGACTGAGAACAATATTTTTAGGTTTTTGACTTCGGGCAAAGGGCTTATAATTAAATTCTTCGTAACATATGTACTTTAATTTGGAAAATATCAAGCTTCAAATAGTCACCAGTTCACAACGCATTTCCATATACTTTGTGTCTCATCTCATCTCATCCCGTCTCTTTTTTTTCGTACCAAAACTCACATGCATTGCCAAGACAACTTTCATTTGGAAATTTTATCCCAAAATCAACTTTCCATCAGATATTCCTCTAATTAATATTTAATATTTTTCAAAAAAATTGCAGTTCCTTGTTTATGAAAAAAATTAGTTTAGACAGTTGGGAACTTGAGATCACTGCAGTTAAAAATTACTGGCTGTTGCAATCTCCTCCCATATGAGGTATGAGGTCTATAGAAACAAGAACAAGGCTTGATTTCATATAACTTGCAAGTTGCAACTCAACTACGATGACTGTGATTTCATGCGTGCTTTTGGTTGGATAGAATATGAATGCATTTCCTATCATAAACACCCATTTCAAAAAGATCACAAACCTTCAACAATTTTAAAAAGATCATGAATGTAATGTTGTAAATTCAATCATAACCAACATGAAATAAGGAAACAACAATGCTTATAAATATCAACGGATAAGGAAGGAGAATGCTAGGGAAACTAGCCCACCTTTTGTTGATGGGTAGTGTCACCCATTTAGAAGCGAGGTAGGCTATCTTCAACGTATACATTTTAATCCAAATATTGGCATCTTAACACCTCTTGAACTGTCGATCATATCTTCAAAAATAAACTGCAATCTAGCATAAAAAAACACAAAAATATTTAGTTTAAAGAGAGGTTGGTTTACGTAAAAAAGGAAGATCTACAGTAGATGGTTTGTGCATATCCTAGAAGACATTAGCGTCTTTAAAGAGAGGTTGGTTGGTTTTGGTAAAGGAAGGAAGATCTAAGCAAACAACACTTTTTTTTTCATCTTTTATATACAAGTTCACATAAATGGAGAACCAGAGCATGAAAGGAAAATCATTAAGCAAATAAGTGAGCATATATTCATACCAGCCAACTACAAACAAAACAAGTCACGTGAAATTAAGGTTCCACAACTCTAAAAAAATTCTGAATTGAGAGAAAAGGGAGATAGAAATTGAGAACTAAATGAAGTATTCTGCATATGCCAGAACTGAGATGAGGGAAGCATTACACATACATATATCAAATACGGCATAAATTAAAATAATTGGACCATTCATTTGTATTTCACATAGCACTCACTCAATCTGCTGGATTTAAAGCATTTAAAATAACTTCGCCATTTCAACAAGTCAAACATACTAGACCATACTTAAAAAACCAAGAGATCTGAACATTTGGTCACACTCACATGTTTGAAAAAAAGTAGAAAGAGAAAAAAATATGAAAATTGTTGGGTTTTTAGACATGTATTGGCTGCATTTTGTTAAAACTTTAGTTATAGCAAGATGTCAGACATAATGTCTTATCATGTTGGTACGACATCAGAACGTGTCTTGATCCGCTTCTTGGAGAGTCACTTTTAATCGTGAAGATTTCCATATAATATCTAAAGATTTGTATCACGGGAAGAGTTGACCAAGATAGCGTGGTTCTAGAAGCAGAGGAAGGCGGTTTTTACTTAACTTAGTCCTTAAGAATGTTGTTGCAACATTTAAGGAAACATTTGATTTGTTTCAGAATATTTGTGCTGAAATAACGAGATTTCAACTAATCTTTAGCCAAGACTTGCGCATCACACCTATTATGCATTCAGGCTATATAAACAAAGACAAAAGACCTAATTCACTACTGAAGCCGCAATTTACTAAAAAACTATTTAGGGTTTGAGTCTTTGTAATTTGTGAGCCACTCCAATATCATATTGATGCTAGAGATGGACTGTCTTTGAGTTGTAATTTTGAATCACTCATAAGCTTTGAAGCAAGAGTGAATTCTGTCTTTCACGGTATTGTGCCAAGTGGCAAATTATCTTTTATTAATAGGACGATCACTGGGTTGTGATTAAGAGGAAGTGGGAGGGGGATCTCTCATATCTAGGACTAGTGAGAGTCTTAGGTAGAAATTACATGGGTAGTGATTAAGTGATAAGCTAGTAGACCAAGGGTTTTTATGTATGCTTTGAATTGATACTACTATAGTGAATTTCTTTCCTGGCTTGGTAAAGTTGTTGTCATGTGACTGAAAGGTCACGGGTTCAAGTCCTGGAAACAGCCTCTTGTGTAAAACAGGGTAAGGCTGCGTACAATACACCAAATGGTGGGATCCCTTCCCGGACCCTGCATATGCGGGAGCTCTAGTGCACCGGGTTGCCCTTTTTTCTTGATAGCCCCCAAACGTAGGTGAAGTTGCACCGAACTGGGTTAACAAACACCTTGTGTCTTTTACTTCTTATATATCTTTTATTGTCTGTTGACAAAGTTATTATGAAGTCCTGACATCGTTCTTGACATCTGTCGGGACCTCATACATAACATCTTGTTTGAGTGCTGGAATTTTAATAATAATAATAATATGTATTTTGGTGTGTGAGTGCACAAATGTTTTCTCTAAATGATTGTGACCATGTAACTATTTTCCTAAATAGAGACACAAATTAACAGAAGACATTTAATCATTATGATAAAAGATCTCATTACAGTAAACTCAAATATGAGTAATATCTACCCTGTCGCAGTTTCTCTACTCTCTTTTGTTTCTCTAATATTTTCGATTGATTTGACTCAAACCTCTTGTTTATGTGTTATCGTAATGCAAGAGAATTTAACACCATCACATCACCAGTAAGAGAATTCATGATCCTCGTGTGTCTTAGTCTGCATAGGAAATGTACATATTTCATTGCTGAGTTAAACCTCAAATGCTGAACATTGTAGATAAAGCAACGTTTTGTTGCAAAGGGAGTAAGGTTAATCACACATAGCAACTGTATCTGTGCATGTTTCAGAAACAAGACTGAAAGAAAAATTTGTGTTTCGCTTCCAATATATTAAAGAAAAACTTGTGTATCTTCCCACATATTACCTACTATCAACTGTGCTTTTACATTTTTGTTTAAAAAATCAATATGAAATTTCATAAGCTCAATTGCTAAACCATCAAGCTTGACCACACCTAGTTAACTGATTTGGAACATAAAATAAAAAATAAAGCACAAAATTTAACAAAGGCGTAATCATTTCATACAGACTGTAACGAAGTTCGAATTAGATTATCATGTTTTCCTGGAGGACACTGTCTAGTAATAGAAATAGAAACCATATCGATTTGCAAATAGAGAAAGGGTAAACCTTCAAAATAAAATTGATAAAGCATTATTCAGATCATCACATGGCTTCATATTTTGTCATATACTTGATAATAAGTATAATTATGATATACGAAGTTAGCAAGCTACCTTGTATACAAGTTAAAATCCTAATATCCAATCACATACCTCGAGCGAAAACAATTAATTATTTATTCCTTTGATCGGAAGAAAACTTTTCTTGTACTTTCCTATATGACAATCAAATTTGTCTCCTTTAACACCAAGCTTCTCAATCATTTGAGTCCTCAAATCAACCCAGACTAGTTCTTTATCACTTTTGCTGAAGAAGACTATATTGTTCTTATTCCCAACTCCAATGGGGAAGTTAACAAAAGGTAAGGGTCCAACAATAAAGAGATTGATCCATGATTCTCTCGCACCAAGTTTGCCCAAAATTGATATGCGAAAAGTTGTCATATTCTTTAAATAAGTTGAGATCAAAGTAATAGATTCATTTAACAGCGTTAGGTACCTCGCCACGAATCGAGAGTCAAAACTACCATCCATGTTTGAGGGCTTGGGTGTTTTAAGCAACACCTCATTGCTAAAGTCAAATGAAAGCAAACATTCTTCAATATTTTTTGATTCACTTTTTGCCCACCAATGGAGAAAACCATCCGTGTACACTCCCATACCTCCCAATGATGAATAGAAATAACAATTACGCATATCAAAATCAAGTTTCTTCCAAGAGTTATTTTTGAGACTATATACCTCCCACAAGGGGTCATAAGATTTATCTTCCCATATCAAATCACCTTCGTCGCCTTCACTATTTTCGGCGAAAAAATCTATCATTTGAATAACTTTGTAATCATCACTAACATGATCATACCCAAATCCGTGAAGAAACAACCAAGGGGTCCGATCAGGTGGTATGTTTTCAATAGGGCTAGTAGGGATGACCTTAGATTCACTGGTAGTTGGGTTCCACAGTACAACTTGGCGGGTACATGTAAATCCTTGTTTGAGACAAAGAATGCCATCAACACTAACAGAACCCACAATATAAATATCGGTATCATCCTCTTGAAATGGAGGCGGCCAATCTAATTTGACCCGATTCTCAAACTTGTCACCAGAGAGCCAATAAAACTCGCAATGATTACTGTATTCATATGTCCTAGGCAGCAATTTGTGTAGGACAAGAAATGTATCATCATAATAAGGATGATTACCATGTATAATATTGTCGGTGTACATCTTCATAAAACGAGGATTTTCAAATAAGAGGGACCATAGTTTGCATACGCATTGAAATCTCTTCAATGATTTTAAGGGAAGTTTTGACAAAATGAAGAGCACTATATCATGAGGTAAATAGTTGCAAACCTTTTCGTTAGTGACAGCAACAAACACTGATTTTTCCATCTCCGAGTCCGATGGTGGATTCCTGCAACTAGAGGGGAATGAGATTGAGAGAAATATGAACTGCAAATGCGAAAATCTGTTGTATTGAGCAAAGTAATCTGAAACCCTAATGACAACGGGTTTTTTCAACTGAGATCCGTTTCGGAAGTCATTTTTCTAGCGTTGGTCCCCACGTATCCCTTCCCTCGTAATTTTCTAGCGGCAGTATAGGCAAAGCTATAACAGACAATATAACTTAGAGGAAAAAGAGCTTATCCATAAGAATTTTTCAACAGAGAAATAAAATAAAAAGTTTCAATACAATTTTGTCTCTATTTTTCATGTAAAATTAATTTTTACACTATGTTTGGTTGGTAAAGTTTTGTCTTGTCTCTATTTTTCATCTAAAATTAATTTTTACACCATGCTTGGTTGGTAATTTTTTTTAAGGAAACAATGTGATCTAACTGGATCAACAGAACGACGTCCGGTAGGGTGAACTTAGTTGTTCTTGAGTGTTTGGAATGGTGGGCTGGTGTACCTACTAACATTCCGACACTCAAGTTAGTATTTGAGCAATAAAGGTTATCTAGGTGAATGAAATTGTATCTTGGAAGACCGTTCAAGTCTCCTTATATAGGGAGTTGCAGGTTTGTACATGTTTGCCGAAATGTCTGAGAGTAAGTCATTCTATCGATACCATATTTTTAGTAAGGAACTCACCGACTCACCTTGGTTATCACCAAATCTAACTTTCTCGTAGCCTTACCAATAACTTGCCAACAAATGGTTGAACTAGGCATTTAAAAGATCACCTATCATCGATATGAGGAAACACTAACACCAAATAATTTTTCTTCTGAAATTGGATGAAATTAAAGATCGTGATCTTTTAGTATTTTTCATCATTGAACAAATGTGGGAGAAATTAGTTTAATTGTTAGGATTAAGATTTTTGTTTGTTAATGTCTTTTTCGCTTTTGAAATGTTGTATGTATTATTTCATGTATTTGACTTTAACTGATTAAGCTAAAATGATCATGAGCACCAAAGAAATAAAGTTATATCTTTTAGCAAATTGAATGAAACTTCTTTTACAGTGATTATTTTTTTTTTTTTAAATCTTATGAAAAAACATGCATTTAAGCATGTAAATCGTTCAGAACATGTGCAGAGGACAAGGGGTTTGACGGGGTTTGTTTATTTGTGCTCTTTAGGTTTTGGTCACAATTACCTGTAGTTTTTGGTAGGAACAAATCCCACTTTTCTTGAAATGTATGCTTGGTTTTCATAATGAATTACGTTAAAATCTTGAATTCTCTACTTATTCACCGTGTAAATTACTTGACGAAAAAAAAAATAAACAGGTTAAAGTTACACTAGTGTTTCGGTATTTGTTGAAGTTCTAAGATATAGAAATAACATGTTCTTTGAGTAAATTCTGATTTTGTTCCCCGATTCACATGCTCTTCTACTTCTAGTATTGGTGTACTCTAATCAGTATCTTTGCATTTTGCTAAATCTTTATTTTCCTTCAGCTGAACGAAGATGTTGTAAATTAAACTTCAGCGTTTAAACTTTAAACATCTTTCAAATTGATGGTCTAACAAATATATTAAGCAGTCTTGTATATTGGGCTATCTGGAAAGTTGTTGATAATGATAGTTACCAAAGTATCTTTTATCTATCCATATATATTTCTAGTGAGGCATAATTATCATAAGCATTTTAATCCCAATGTAATTTGTTTTTGGAGAATTATTTGATACCAATGAGAAAAGTGGTTACTGATACCCATTAAGCAAAGTTAACCCAAAATTTAAATTCACTGAACAAAAATAATTAAATATGAGATAGTAACATGACATCAAATGATTGGATGTTGGGTAACATATCCAATAAAACTTCAAGATAATGGAGTTATCACATTTTTTCTTTCTATATTAATGTTGTAGCTAGTAGGGCAATTTTCTGACCATTGCATTTGTTCTCTTGTAGTACAAGCTGTTGCTTGGTTTCATTATTGTCCTATGTAAAATTGACCAAGATAGGGCTCCTGACTGTGTGTTTAGCAGAAACCCATTTTAGAAATCCTTGAGCATGTTCGACTGTCTTATTACCCGACTCTATACGGTTGAATGTCACCGAATATGTCTTTTTCTGGTTGGCTTCTGAAAAGTAGAGCTCGTTTGGATGGACGCTCACATCAACTCCTTTTGGCGCTGTGACTATGGCAACATAAGATGAATGAGCCTCACCGACATTGGTAACTGTCCTTGTGAATGTCTGCGAGAAGCCAAGCACGACAGAAAATGAGGGGTAGTTAAGCTCTCCCTCGGGAATGCTTGATGTCTCAGTGCAGTTAATTTTTCTGTGTGCGATGATCCCAACTTCCCTGTCGCTGTAGCCTAAACCACATAGATAAGGTATATAATCATCAGGTTGGATATCATATACTAATCCAGGATCATCTGCTCTTGAAGGATTCACGTGGCCTGAACCTGTGGCAAAAAGATTTGCCGGCTGAAGTGTTTCATCAACAATGAGTTTGTTTTCTAAATTTAGTGTGTCTGCAGAAGTCATTATGGCAGATTTTATGGCTGCTGGCGACCAATCAGGATGAGAACTTTTGAGCAAAGCAGCAATGCCACTAAGATGTGGGCATGACATCGATGTGCCTGACATAATGTTGAAAGTGAGTTTTGGATCGGTGTTGTTATCCAGGGGGAATGGCCATGCCGCTAAGATGTTCACGCCTGGTCCTATAATATCCGGTTTCAATATACCAGGACTCGGCAAGTTGGGACCTCTTGAAGAGAATGATGCAACAGATGGCGCTAAGGAGTTTCCGATAATCGTTCCCTTAAACGAAATGGTTGCTGTCGGTGTTGAAGTGGAATTTATATAGGCCTTGACCTTTAGTCCAGCAGCATAGCTTACATGTGTTGCTGGTAGGACATGTACATCAGCTGAGAGACTGAAACCATTGAGTTCATCATTCATGAGAATCATGGCGGCACCACCTGCTCTTTGTACTTCCTGTCCTTTGGCAATTCTTCCTATACCCCCTCCCCTCTCACACAAAACAACCTTTCCTCTGAGGTCAATGTCACTCAAGGATCCATTAGCACAAAATGAAGATTCTACTTTGCCATTTATTCCTGCATATGCTAAGGGCAACAGTGTTGGAGAGAAATCGGAAGGCTGGAAAACAGATTCGCCCTCAAATTCTTCCCCATTTCCAAGCACTGCTGTTGCCACAATGCTTCTGTCAATAGTGCTTGCTCCAACTGTGAGCATCCATGGGGCTCCATTAACCAAGGAGGCTTCAGAAGGGCCAAAGTTTCCTGCTGCAATACTTACAAAGATCCCCTTCTGAATTGCTGCAAAAGCGCCTATGGCAGTGCTATCATTGAAAAATGGAGGAGGCTCACTTAGACCAAGTGATATCGATATTACATCCACACCATCCTCCACAGCTGCGTCTAATGCCGCTAGTATATTACTCTCGGCACAGTCTTCTCCAAAGCACACTTTGTAAATTGCTAGGTGAGCATGAGGAGCCATCCCTGCTGCCGTACCTTTAGCATTTCCTAGCACTTCTGCATTGTCGACAAAAGCACCAGCTGCTGTACTTGCTGTGTGAGTCCCATGTCCATCCTCATCAATTGGTGCCTCAGCTTTCTCTCCTTTTATTGCTGCATTGTTGAAGGATCTTGCTCCAATTAATTTGTTATTACAAATTGTACCATTAAGTTCACATCTCCCTTTCCATTTGGATGGTGGTGGTGGTATTCCTGCGTCACTAAACGAAGGATGATGATCAGGCGTGATTCCTGAATCGAGAACACCAATAATAACTCCTTTTCCAAAATTTGATTCCTTCCAAAATCCCATATTTTGCTGCAACCCCAAGAAATCTGGGGTATGTGTGGTTTGACGACGTAGTGTCCTTTCAGGATGAGCTGAAACAAAACCATTCTTCTGCTCAACAGCTCTCAACTCTTCTTGAGTTAGTCTTGCAGCAAAACCACTCAACACATTTCGGTATGAATAAATCATTCGCGGTTGTTCATCAGAGCTCATAACAGTAGTTGGCATGAATGAATGGTGCCAACTTTCTAAATCTTTTTCTGATTGAGTAAATAGCTTACCCTCTGGCTTATTCACATGGATAATGTATATTTTTGAATTGCTTTTCTCAGTACTCCGAGTGGTAGGGTGCGGTTCACTTCCTTGAGTAAAATGAATATGGAAACTCAACACAAAAGTGAGAGCAATGAAAAGGAAATAATCCATGTTCAAGAGAAAATTTACTTTCTACTTGATGGAAGAATGAAAGAGGTGTGCTCTAAATACATTCACAATGATTATATATTTATATGTAAGTAACACTTATTGATGGTTGACATGGTTATTACATGTTATATTATATATGTCATGATTCATGTGGTGTATATTTATTCTTAAGTCGGCAACAATGATTAGTATTTGTTTTTAAAAGGTTGTTGTTGTCTTGTTGTTCCTACCTACCATATTCTGTTGGAAGATTGCTTCATGGGATCATGGATATTGCCTTGTTTTATCCTCTGCAGGCTGTATCTTTACATTTGATGTGTAGTTCCACTTGGAATTTTTCTACTGCCCCTGAGAGAATCAAAATGCAAACAGTGTATACTTTAATGTCAAGTGAACTTCAAAAACTAATGCCAAATTTATATAGTTTTGCGTTCATACAATGGGCAAGGAACACTTGTCAAACCCACATTATGCCTTTTCAAGAAAAAAAATAATACAACAAAGACCATGTTAGTCTTTAAGAAAAACTATGAGACTTTGTTTCTTACGAAAAATTAAAGTACTTGTTACTTGTTAGTCCCGGAAAAAAAAACTGGGAAAACTTGGACTATCCCCTAACTACGATTAAGAAATTGGATAATTAGGTGGTTAACAATAATTAAAAAGATCCAAATTTGTTCCCAACAATAATTATAAAGTGACTATTTGATTTTTACGACAAAAAGATCCTTAAATCATTTATTCTTCAATAAACAGTCAATTTTTATTCTTTCGCATTCAAGCAACCACCATCTATATAAATATATCATTGTAACTAAGAATTAAGAACTACTACAATTATTTTTACAACCATTATTTTTAATTATTTGTACAACCATTATTTTTAAAGAGGAAATTGTCTCCTTTTAATTATTGATAGGACAATACCTTCTTCTTTAAGATATTATTTCCACCCTTTCACTTTGATAAATACCTTTTAAATGAGGGGTGATTCAACACTTTCATTCAGAGGGATTAATAATTTCTTTTCACAGCGAGCTACTTCAATTAATTCAACTTTTACCACAATTTAACAAGAAAAAGTTTACATCAAAGAAAAAGAATAGGCTCAAAAGGCGGAACTAGTGGAATGGGGCCAGAAAAATGCCTAGAATGCTTCAACCATATCTCCACATCAAGCAAATAAAAATCGGTTTGGAATAGTCTCAAAAAAAGTTCTAGAATGCACTACTTGAGAAATATCACTCAAACTAAAAGAGGGGTATAAGTTCATAGTTAAGCACAACCCTTTAACAAGCTCAAGTAGAATTAGTAGTGGCCACTAGTGTTCAAAAGTGTTGGGCACTAGTCTCAAATATGTTTTGGGCACTAGTGTTCAATTAAAAGTAGAATTAGAATTAGTATGAATATATTTCTCTATGTTTTGGAATAATCTTTAATTAGCATAAATCTTCAAAACAAAAGTGTTGGCTCCAAATTAATTTTGACTTCCTCCTCTTTCTCTATGTTTTTAACCATGATATCTTTCTTCTCCTCCTCATACATGCTCCTTAGTAAGAGTTTCACATCTATCTATTGATTCAACTTGGCTTAGTAGGATAACTGGTTGAACTTTGTTTCACCCTTGGCTATAATTTCTACCAATCGTTAAATCTGCCTCCTCTTGTCATAGTCTAGAATTTAGCAAGCAAGGCAACTCATAGAATGTGTCCTAATTAAAAATCATATTGACTCCAATCAGAGTGGTTCTAATCTAATGTACATCTGAAGAGGTATACCATTCTTGGTCCTCACAATAGCTTGCAAATCAGGCTTGGGAGATGTGTGTGTGAGTATCAATAGTAACAAGAAATTAAGGTAAATATAAACAAAAGTTTTTTTAATAAGGTTTTTAACTAGTATCACAGGGGCAGGGACACTAGCTAACATTTCCTTTTTAATAAGACAATTGTTTTTGTGACATTCAGAAGTTCTTAACAACACAAGTAAATTATTAAAATATCTCCAGCGGTAGTTAACTACTGTTGAATTATAACTAGAAATTCAGCGGCAGTTAACTGCCGTCGGGTTTTTTGATCTTTTACTTGTGTTCCTAAAACATTTTGAATGTTAGAAAAGCAACACTCTTTTAATAATAAGATGAGCTTATTATTTAAGACTCAATGGACCCAAAAAAAATTTGGACGTGGGCCATTTTAGTCTACAAGAAAAAAATATAACTCAAAATAGTCCCTAACAAATATATAAAGGGGACACATTAGTCCCTCCAAATATTTTGAATTATTTATTTTATGTCAAATATTAATTTGAGTCAATTCAGTCTTGCTGAGTTGTTTCTCTCTTTCTTCTTTCCTCTTGCCAATTACTGAAGTCCTATTCACTGCAATTAGGCAATGTTGTAGCTTTTAGCCATGCCATAAGTTAAATATTCCAAAATCTTAAAATGTTCGATGAAAATACATAACAATTTGATATCTAATAAACTGCTTTTAGTTGGAATTGAGAGAAGAAAAAAAAAAGAAATTTGGCTCTTGTAAATTGAAACACAATTTAAAAATAAACAGTCATCGTAATTTGGGGAAGAAAAAAAATATCAACAATGTTTTACACCATGACATAGAAAATTGACAAGGAGCAAGGATCCTCTCCATTTAGTCCGGCAAAAATACTCATGCTCACGAGTAAAATCTATCACAGACACGAGGTAGATAGTTAAACGGGTATCTGCGGATATAATAAATAGGTATTTGACTACCCGTTATTTTATGGATACGAACACGGATGCGGATTTGATGATACCCGTATCCGCGGGTACTAATACCCGATAATAAATTAAGTAAATGACATTGTTAGTAAATGTTATAAGATTTTATTTAATTTTTTTTAAGGATAAGATTTTATTTCAATTATCATTGTTATATTGATTATTTGGATTTATATGTTTTTATTTCTGTAATTGGGAAGTCAAATGAAATTATTGAAGGTTGGAATGCAATTGAAATTGAATGTTTATTTGGATGTGTTTTATGCTTTTATTTTACTTCAGGAATTTGTATAAATTACGTAAGAATCATGAATTTTGTATGGATTAAGTATGATATATAAAATTTGAATGAATTATGTATGGATGTTTAAAAATAGAAGTTTTTTGGTAATTAAAAAAAAGTTCTTTGTACCAAAAAATAAATAAATTCAAAAAATCATGGGCACCCATGGATATCTCAATACCCACAGGTTACTCATATAGTGGGTACCCACGCAGGTACGGAGCGGACACGAGTATCATATTTATCCAACGGGCGGGGACAAGTATCATACTATTTGTACACATGGATACCCATTGACATCCTTATTTTAGTCCCTCCATCCTTGTACTATTTTGCATAGGTATGGGTATGGTACCTGATACGATATGGGTGCCCGATACCGGTACGAGAATACGTCAATTTTAGAAGTTTGAAAATTTGGATGGGATGGGCTAACGCATCGGGCTTTGGGCTGACCCACACCCACACTAGCATTATTTTCATTTGATTTTTGTTAAAAAACACTGTTTTTATAAAAAAAAAATTATCAACTAATTTAAAATTTATTAATAAAAAATCTTTAAATAAATAAACTTAATAAAAATGGATAAATTTAGCTCAAAGTTTAAATATTCTAAAGTTTATAAATTATTGATTTGATTTAATTGATGGAATAAATCTAAAGTTTAAATAATATTCAATGTTAACGTAAAAATTATTTACACTTCTATGTTCACTAAATCATATTTTACCAAAAAGATAGTTGTAAGTAATTAATATATAAAAAATACATAAGAGTGAATAAATCAAAAAAAAGAAAACTAAATTAAGTCGGGATGGCCCATGGCCCGCATGAATTGGCCCGGGCTCTAGAATACATGGCCCAATTACCAATAGACCATTTATGTAGTCGGACCTCTCAGGACGGTCCAGATTTGACCGGATCAGCTCATTTGACACCTCTAATGCTAAGCTGGTAATTAAGGTCATGGTCGTTTTTTATTGTTGAGTGCAGCCGTATGGATATAATTGATATAATCAAATTCAAGATAGTTTCTGAAGAAAAAAAATTACATTTAATAATAGGTTGCTAAAAAAATATGTCAAACAAACACAATACATATATGGTAAGTTGATGATAATACTAATTTACCAAATAGACATAGCGAATATCATCCGAAGACAAAGACTTGATGATATAATGGTAAGAAAATTCTCTTTTTATGATGATATGGAACACTTTTAATGATTGTTGGATTATCAACATCATCCTTTTCGTTGACAAATATCATTGGAGGATCACAAGTAGGATAATTGATTTTATTGCAAAACCTATCTTGTAACAAAGCATACTAAAATCAGTGCATGTAACAAAGACAAAACCTAACATAATTCTAGTATTCTACCATCAGAATTGATAATATCCTTTAAAAACTCTTCAATTTCCAAACTCACACACACATATGCATATAATCGAGCTAACTTCTCACCAAAACGATTCAACTATATATAGTTGAAGTTGAGATCATTTAATTAATGATCTGAATTTTCAGAATAAGTTCAATTAAATTGATTCATAAATCAATATAACGAGCTAATTGTTGAGTCCAATTCTAAACTATTTCCGAGTTGACTCAAATCATTGCCAACTACTTCTGTATATAATTTGAGGCAAAGGCTACGGTGGGAGACCTCTTTAGGTCTCCTACCGTAGGAGACTTGACTCTTTTTTTTTTTTTGTAAAATTGATATCAACCATTTGATGTACTTGAATTTTTTTGAAGACCATGGTAATATCATACTCTCTTTAACACTAGATTATTTTTACATTTATGCTTTTCTCTTCCCTCCATGCCATGTTTTTGCTTACTCCCCACCACCACCAGCAACCTCTCAAATGTGATGTTCAGACCATAAATCAATCACCTATTTAAATCCTTGGGAGCGTCCAAGACAATCTGATTTAAGAATGGAGGAGTCATTGCAAACTGATTTAAGATTTCAAGACAATCTCAATCTCAAAGAGTAAAAGCTCGTGATGTTGAGCTTATTCACCAAAACAGAAAAACAGACAATCACATTGTATCAGCAGCAATTGAACGCTACCACTTGTGAATTGTGAGTAACAGATCTACCGTCGTCGTCGTCCCTCTCCTTGCCGTTGTCTGCAGCCGTCGTCCCTCACCGACTTTTGTAACGCCCTAATTTATTATTTAGTTATTTCATCGAGTTTAGTGTCATTATGAATAATTTATTTGAATAATTGCGATGTGTGATGTTTTGTGTTATGTGTTGGTGAATATTAGTAGCTTATTATAGTATTATTAGTGAAGGAATAAAATTAAAATAGAATAATGAGGCAATAAGGGCAAAATTGGAATAAGAGGGAATGTGTTAAGTTAGGAATAAGGAGAGGTTAGGAAAAGAAGAGTCAGACACGTAAAACAGTTTTTAGAGGAAACGTGAAAGTGAGAAGTCAGAGAAGAGAAGAGCATTGTGAGAGGGCAAGGGAAAGCTTAAAGAATTCAAAGTTCATCCAATCTAAGGTAAGGGTGGGACTAACCTTCTTTAATATGAGTTC
>Ga0228710_1001344_pt1 | contig 36599 bp, 21 predicted proteins | sample MedpolnodulmetaG_FD_177995 | JGI IMG/M metagenome (GOLD analysis project Ga0228710, IMG submission 177995) | Root nodule microbial communities from Medicago polymorpha collected in Santa Monica, California, United States - pink nodules | ecosystem: Host-associated > Plants > Roots > Nodule...
AAGTGCAAGGAGGACAGGACTACTTCCGGTTTGTGGAAGGAACCTGTATAATTGATTGTGTTCTTTCTTCTTCTGTTCTTTACATTATCCGCTGCACATAGACTCTGAACTCACTCAGACTCTGAACCTGAGGACAGTTATCTAGAACATAAAAGAAGAAGTTTCCAAAAACACAATTCAACCCCCCCTTCTTGTGGTTTTTCTCACCTTCAAATAAAACACTCAATAGTACAAGTTAAATACCAAGGAATTAATCAAAGTCCATTAATTCCTTAATCATCAAGGTTTATTATCTTTAAAATTAATTAGGGATTTTTCCTCAACAGTCATAAGTCGGTTGGATCTGTTTCAATCGAATGAGAAGTGCCCTTAGATGTTGACAAGGTTTCCAAAAGGGTAGTTTATCGTATTACCTTATACGGATGATTCTGATAGACGAGATTCACATTCCAATTTCATTTTCAGTCTTATTAGGTCATATCCAACGGTCCGATCGATTTTATTTGATATTGTGAGTCAGTTGGGTCCATTTCAATCAAACGATAAGTGTCCTTTCGTGTTGACTAGTTTTCTAAAAGGGTAGTTTCTCGTATTGACTTATACGGAAGATCTCAATAGTCGGAATTCGAGTTCCTATTTCATTTACAGTCTAATTAGATCATAACCAAAGATCCTATTGATTTTATTTGATATTGCGAGCATGTTGGGTCTGTTTCAAATTAAGAAGAAGTGTCCTTTCATGTTGAGTAAGTTTTGGAAGGGGTAGTTTGTCGAATTGATTTATACGAAAGATTCTCATAGATGAAATTCAAGATCTTGTTTCATTCTTAATACAATTTGGTCATATCCAATGGTCCAATTGACTTTATTTGATACTCTAAGTCGGATTGGTTTGTTTTAATTCGAGTTCCTTTTTGTTTCTTTTCCTCTTGGTTTAGTTAATACATTTTGAGACCTTAACACATAGTTGAGGCTCCTTTTTGGTTAAAAAAAAATCAAATATGTTAATAGTCAAAGTTGATGATTGACATGTGTGAAGTGGTTGGCAACGACATGTATTTAGTAACATAAAGAGTATATTGCTTGTGTCAATGAAATATAAGAGTAATTCAATCATTTCATATGCATAATGGTCGTTTTGCAAAATTTAATTTAATTTTTTTTTAATTTTTTTTAAAATTAATTATGGATAATATGGTCATCACAATTGTAACAAATTTTCACGGATAACTATGAAATTAGTTAATTTGTTAAAAAAGTTACGGATAATGGTCATCACAAGTCTAACAAATTTTCACGATTAACTATTGTATCAAATCAATTGTAAATATTTAATAGAAATATTATATTGATGTTGATAATTTTCATTAAATATCTTTAAGCATTTGACAATATTAACAATGTAATTATTTTCATATGATTAAATCTTAACTATATTTCTAGTTTTATTAATTAAATCTTAACAATCCCTACCAAAAAATAAAATTAAATTAAATCTTAACAATATTAATGGTATACACTTTTTTTAAGATTGAACTTTTTATTTTTATTATCCTTTTTTTTTAATCACAAAGGAAATTTTATTAATTCATCAGGTCATAAAAATACACCTCACTTATATTTCTAGGTAATTGGGACAAATTATGAGCAACATTATTGCCCATTCTTGGATTGAATCTAAAAAGACAGGAGTCAAGGGAAAGCTTCAGATGTTGAATTTCTTTGACCATGCAACCCAGATAGCTTCGATCTTCATCCTCCTGATTCTTCACCATACCTATCACTTTTTCGTTGTCACTTTCAAAGATCACTCGCCTGAAATCGTAGTCAATCGTGCAAAAGCCTCACCAGATCCAGACTTCGTGAAAGCCAACAGTGGCAGCTGAGGCACTCTCTGGTATGGTCATGGTACCTAGAAATAGAAAGAGGTTTGTTCAAGATGATCATAACATAGCCCTGCTTCTGCAATTGCTTGATCCAGAAGAGGGAAATTCAGGTAACAAAAAGTTCTTAATCTCTATCTTAATGTCATTGACAAGTTGCAATAGTGCAAGGAAAAAGATTGTTAGTTCTGGTTATGCCAAAAACATAGACAAACTAGCAGAGGCTGAAGTTTCTTGTGATGCTAAAAAACTTGTCAAGAAACTATCCACAAACAAATTCTGAAGTATGTTGAATGGAATCTGACACTCATGAATGTAATTCATCAATTATTTTTATCGTTTTTTAAAACTGTATATTTACTTTAGTGTCTAACAAATTTTGCTAACTTTTTTATCCCCATTCAATATGCTTTCTGTTTTATTTCATTGGCCTTGCCTATATGATAACAGTAGCACATGCCGTTAATTATGTTGATTGTAATCAGAGTTAGCGATGATACCATAGAATCTTTGTTGTAGATTTTCATGAAGATACTCTCTGCCATTGCTGTGAGAATATTAGCTATGGTAGATTGTACCTACAAAGGAAACAATTATAATATATTATACCAAAAGAAACAAAAAAAGAAAAGAAGGTTGGCGTCACTGTTGGCTTTCATGAAGTCTGGATCTGATTTGGTCCATTTGGAATGGCGAACGCGAACGCGAACAACGAGCTGGGAGGGGTTGAAGCGGATCTGAGCTAGGTTCTTGAAGGGTAGCACTCTGGAACTCACTAATGTTGTGGATTGCTTTCTGGATTATTTCTTCATGAGGTAAATATCTATCTTCAAAAATGATTAAATTTTTAGCAAACCAAATGTTGTATGCAATGACAGCAATTTGTATCAAAACATTTTCTGATTTGTTGAGTATAAAGTCAAAAACCAGGCCAAGAAAGTTAACACTTTGATCAGGCCTGATGGTACGAAGAAAGCCTATGTTCGGTTGACTCCAGATTATGATGCATTGGATGTTGCCAACAAAGTTGGTATCATCTAAGTTGTACTGCTTATTTGAGCAGAGGGAATCCTTCACTTTTAAGATAATTGATAGATATCACATGTTACGACTTCTTTCTCATCCTTATATATTTTCTTCTGTGTATTCAATTTTGGGGATATTTTCATATATCAGTTTATATTTTGAAGTCAAAAAATAAATAAAAATTCCAGTCTGAGACCAAACCATATTTTTTTGGGTTAATTATGTTTAATGTCCCTACAAATAAGCGAGCTTCCAACATTGGTCCCTATTTAAATTTTATTAAAATTTTCATCCCCAACGTTTTTTACCGTTTGTGAGTTTGATCCTTGCCGTCAAATTGTGCTGACTAGGCTAACAGAATGCTGACCCAGACATGCCACATGGACATTTCAAGTGACATGGCTGCCATATGGTAAATGACATCATATGTTTTTGGTCCCTATAAAATTGGGACCTTTTAAAATTAGTCCTTACCTAATTATAATAGTGCTTTTAGTCCATATAATAGTGCTTTTTCAATGATTTTTTTAGATACAAGTTTAGAACATTACAAAAGGCTCGTTCACTGAAATTAAGAATTTTTTAACATCAAATAAATTAAATATGAATTTTTTAAAAAGACAAAAGTTTAAAATAAAAGTAACAAAAATTTGGACGCAGAAATAAAAATTTGAGATAATTTTTTGTAGATGAACTTTTCGTGATGTTCTTAACACTTGTGCAAAAAATTGTTCAAAATCTTAAAAGGTTAAGCATAATTAAACAAATTTAGATTTAGTAGGGACTAAACTTAAAAGGTCCCAATTTTATAGGACCAAAAACATATGAAGTCATTTACCACATGGCAGCCATGTCACTTGAAATGTCCATGTGGCATGTCTGGGTCAACATCCTGTTAGCCTAGTCAACACAATTTGACGGCAATGACCAACTTACAAACGGAAAAAAACGTTGGGGATGAAAAATTTAAATTTAAATAGGGACCAATGTTGGAAGCTCGCTTATTTGTAGGGACCTTAAACATAATTAACCCTTTTTTTTTATCATCCTTCGTTGAACTATTATTCATTTTTCTTATATATGTATATTTCGTTAATTCAAAATGTAGCAAAAAAAAATTAAAAATTTAAAAGGTGATAATAAAGGAGAAAATTTAAAACCAAGTTAATTAGATCGTGAGCTAAAATTTAGCTCCACTACTCATAAGTGTGCAAAATGGCTTGAATTCATGGGAAAAACATTTTACATTAAAAAAAAAATTATACATTGGGCGGGCATCAGTTTTTCTCCCTCTACTTTTAGTGCGCACACACACGTTGCCTCACTCTATTGTTTGTGAGACTCTTCCTCATCCACTATTCATTAACTTCCCTCACTTCTTACCTTCACCTTCCTTTCCTCACAACTTCACTCTTTGTTTCTGAAGAGGTAATACCATTTTATTTGATCTTCATTTCATTACTCTTTATTTTTTTGAAGAATTCATTTTCATTTCATTATTTACTTTGATAATTATAATGATAAAACATTTTAAAGTTGTTATATAAAAAGACATCTTGCTAAGATATAGAGAGCAATTTATATGTGTGTATGAGTCAATTGTGAAGAAGATATGAGATGATTACTAGAATCTATTTCAGATTCTTGTTTTCTTTTATATACGTGTATACTTTTGGCGCTAGTTGACACAACAAAAATATGTGTATATTTTTCATTCTGCCATGGTTGAAATAAAACGCCGACGAACGGAGGTTTGCAATGGATCAACTATGTCACCCTCTTCAGACAAAAAAAGGAGCAGTTTTTTCAGGGAAGACGTTTTGTGAATTTGGTACCATATAGGTACTCATCTTTTTCCTTATAATTGTGATTTGTTTGTCTATTATTATTATTATTAAAAATGAGTTTTTATTTGTGACAGTAAAAGTGCAGTATCATATTGCTGGACCAAATATACTGATTTATCTTATTTCCATTAAATTTAAACTTGCGCAAGTGCTTGTTTTTAGTTGAATTTCCCAACTTATATTACAAGAACTTTGCAATGGTTGTGTTCAGTATAATATGTCCATTAGATAGCTTTTTTTGCAAGATTTCGGTCTCACCGATACTTTGATCAATTTCCCAGCTTATATTACAAGAACTTTGTAATGGTTGGCGCTTTATGCATGAACTGCTTATATATTATAAATTGTGGTCTCACCGTAACTTTGATCAATTTTCCTAAAACTTTATACGTGTGTGACATATCTGTCTGTTAGACATGGTTGTACGATGGGTTATCATAGAGGGTCAGACATCGTACAAACCAGCCTTTTACATGCGCATGTCGTATTTGGTGTGAAATCTGTGTTGATCAATTGAAAACATTAGGATCGTCCTGTGATGCATAAAATAGTTATTAATTGAATGTAAAAAAGTATACGCAAATGGACGTTGAGCTTGATCATACAATGCGTCAGAAAAGGATTATATCGTTATAAATATATCAGCATTTTGATGTTTGCAGTCATTTTATATTTTAAATTGCGGCGTTGCCGCAACTTAAATTACTGTTTATGTTCATAATACTATAACCCTGTAGAATTCTTAAATTATGTTAGCAATATCTTACAATGCATCAGACAAGAATGATGGACGTTTTGTAGTTTGATCTAATTCTATAATCTAAATCAATAAGTTGTTGTAACTTTCATCAAAATAACAGGAACAAGATCTTTATATATATTTGATGACTCTTAAACGTTATATACATTCTTCACCAGTTCATATATATATTTGATAATCCTAAATATTGTTTATGTTGAATTGATTTATCTATGTAGCATGGGTAAAAGTTGTTATTATTATTATTATTATTATTATTTCTTTGATTGGTTTTTATTTTGGTAAATATCTCTTGATAATTTAACCCACATGTACCTTCCTTTCCGAATAAAATAGCCACATGTACTTTGTTTTGTTAATTTTGACTTAGTATTTTTCTCAAAAAGCTTATGTGTACCTATTTTTTAGCTCTTTTTTCTCAACTTCCATTTAGTTGTTTACCACGTGATTTTTTTGTAATGTTGAGCAACACGTGATTATATATATATTTCAAAGTAAGTAATTCATTTATCTTATTGATTGCACTTGCAGTGGAGAAGACATAAATATGGATTCAAACAAGGGAAAAGAAATATCTGAAGATTGGAACCCAACATGTGAACAAGAGGTAATTCATTTGTAGTATCAATTCATACGGTTTATCTTTCTTATATGCATTTCACATGTAGTTATGAAAAATTTGCTAACATGTGAATAGGAGCTAAAACAAAGAATGGCTAAGATGGAGCTATCCTTGGAAGAGATCAAAGGGATTTTGAAGAACCTCATGCACCAACCAGTTCCGATGTCTAGTGTCAATGTTGATAAGGAAGATGGCAATAAGGATTGTGATCCTGCTGACAAGGATATGTTTCGGAAAGTGTTTTTACCATCAAGTAATAACAAAAATGGCAGCACACCTCTTGTCGTAACCAGTACTCCAACTGGGTTCTACATTAGATCCCAAAAAAGCCAAGACACTTGCAATAAATTATGTGGACCTTTTATTCCTAATGTAAGTAATTTACCTTTATGTTACTCATTTGGTATAATTGTTATTATAGTTTTTCGTCATTAATTTTTTTTTATGCCATATGTTCATGCAGTGGCTGTCTTCGGTATTTAAACTAGTGAAGGCAATGACTTTGAACTCTGACGAGTGTGATATGGCATCTTATTTGTTTGGTCGTTCAACTGATGAGTTAGTCATACATTTAACTTTTCATTTAATATTATCGTTTTTTAGAAAAATATAAACATTAGGAGTGACATAAACTGTTCATTTTTTTTATTTGCAGCAAACAGGTCTTGATTTTCTCAGACATACCATATTGTGAAGGAACAAGAGAGGTTCTACATTGTTTGAAGCCTAGAGAAATGCTTGACCAAGACGTAGTAATCTTATTTTTGTTTAACATTATTTCCATTTGCTATTTTTTTTTCTTTCTGAAATTTCAAATTCAGTTATTTTTCTTCCTGTATATGGTCTCAGTTTCTATCTATCAAATATATAGATGTTATGGTATTGAAGTATGACAATGACAGATGAAACAAGGTCTTATAATTTTTTTGAAACATGATATTACTAGTCTGAATCATGAAATACGTTGGCATTTAAATGGAGTATTAATATAAGAACTTATTTGATTTGAATATACTTCAATATAATGTTTTGTACAGACTGCACATTGAACTGAAAGTAAGCAATTCTTTGCTATAGTTTTGTATAACGTTCTGTATGTAATTTTATCAGCATTTTCATTTTTGTACTGTCATCATGATTTAGTTAGGTGTTGCATTAATTCATGATTATCATCATATGATAAGTTTTATGATTAGAAAATCATATTTTGAATATGCATATTATGGTAGATAGATGAGAACCTGATATACATGATTGAAAATTTATTGCTGATAATGACTAGAAAGTGTATGAGATTACGTGAATATTTTAGTTTAATGCATATATGTTGCGTTGAAAACTAATAAGGATTTTAAATGAAAGGTAATGCATGATCTAATTATTTTGTATTCTTCAAACCAAAATTAGTGATTGATTTATGTATCTTCTATAAGAGTGATGCATATGTGAAAAGGTCCAAATACAGTTTTGTTAAAAGGATGAATTTCATTGGAGCAATTTTTATTTCAAACATGATGTTTGTTGTCTGACTGTTATGCACCATCTAAATGTGAAAATGCTTGGCATATATGATATACATTTTAACATAATATCTTCACATTGTTGCAGATAATAAATCTAGCCGTGTGTATGTTGACGTATCAAGAAAAACATGAAGTGACAAAAAGAGGAATTTGGTTTTTGTCGACCATTTTCTCGGTACAAACTCACATAATTTTCTATCACCTATTAATTTAATTAGATTTGTTTTAATATACTACTTCACATATATATAATTGTCACTAAAAATATTGTCTATCATAGCAATATGTGCTGGCATGAAAGGCACAAACACAGGTCATGATGAAAAATACCATAACAAGTTTATGGGGACCTTTGATAAGATTTCAAAGGTAATTCACAAAACAATATCATTACACGACACATAGGTATAATATATTCATCTAAATATTATCTGTGAATGTATACAGATATTTTTACCAGTGCATGATTCTGAATGCTCACATTGGTTCCTGCTCGTGATCGACTTTGACAAAAGAGTTAATTTATCTCGACTCACTTCCAAGTCATTCAGCCTGTGCTGACAGGATGCGAAGCATTAAGAAACTGGTAAAATTATATCCTTATAATTATGTATGTTTATAGATTTCCTTATACCTTCAATACAAATTTTATATCATATCACTAACAAACATTGTTGGCTTTAGGCTTTGTATATGGAAGAGTTCCTCATGGACTCCTCTTTTTATATGACTTGGACAAGAAATAAACCGAACATATCCGAATTTAGCCTAGTTACCCCGAATGATTTGGGAATGCAAGCAGCTAACTCGTACGTAATTCAAATTTATTTTCATTTTTTATTTTTCTTATATGTTATCTAATCATGAAATTAAATGTTAGGAATGATTGTGGAATATGGGTCATAAAGTGGATGATGGAAAAAGGTGCAAATGAGTACCAGATTGATGTATGACATACTTCATTTTCAATTGCTTTTGTATTTTAGCTTTTACTTAAATTTTAATGATAAATATGATATGTATGTTATAGGTTGATGAAGGTACAAGACTCAGGATAACATTGGATTTGATATTGGATCCTTCAAACTTATTGAATGAGACAACTTTGGCTATTGCAAAACAGTCAAGGAGGGCCGAACAAATCAACTGAGTCACTCGTAGTTGTTGAATTCAACTTTATTTGTTCTTTTAGTGTGGTACAAGAATTTTATTTGTTTTCTACAACTCTGTATTGTTGACTAGTTTCTATTTCGACTTTTCCTTCGTCTTATTTTTGACAACTTATTAATGTCAAATCTCCTTTTTTTATTATTAAGTAATTCGTTGGTTCTGATTTTGCGTGAGTATTTTCAATCAATTCCTTTTTATAATGTGAGTGACGTTGCTTTAATCACCATGTCATTGGCTAGTACATTTCATATGAAAGTAAGTAATATCTTAAAGTTTAGAGGTGGGTAGGATTGAAAATTATTTGAAATAGGAAGAAAAAAATCATTGCTTTTCCAATCATTGATGATATAAAGAGCAAAGTGTAGGTTTTGCCTTGTTTTTGTTGTTGGATCTGCAATATAGAGCACATACTTTTATGATTTTTCAGGGATTTGTGGCTGCTATTGCTTTTCCTTTAGTTTTGAGGCTGGTATGCCCAATTTTCAGTGCAGGTTTATGCATTTTCCTTGTGTTTTTTTAAGTCTCTAAAGTTTAGGTGTAGTTGGAACCTTTAGAATTACGGTCTCACTGCATACATGCATTATAACAGATTAAGTTCTCTACATAATTTAGATTACAATTACATATTCAGTTTTAGATCATTCAATTTATCTCAAATGTTATGTCATAACTCCCATGTTCTCTCCCTTTCTTTTAGTTTTTATTTGATCATTAAATTTAGCACAGAGTGAGTCTTAATTCCGAAGTATTAATGCAGGTTTCATAATTTGTTGTAATAAGTTCATTGAAACACGGTCAAAATTACAACTTACAAGGGTGTCTTATTATAGATAAACTCAAATAAGCTCCTCCAAGAGGACATTATCATATATGCTGAAACACTTGTTTGTAACTCTAGTTTCTTTGTGTTTAAAGAAGATGAGAGTAACTATTTAATAGCTAGATATGTGCCTATACATGTATAAGACGGTGTCGTGCAAAACCATAGAGCATATATTGCAATGACTCGTGAATACTTACATATACATAGTAAGCAATTCATATCCAAACATATATTTATTATAATCCAAGTGCCATAACAGGTTCAATTTAAGCTTCAATCGCTCGGCCTCAAGTTGATTGAGCATTAAAACCCGACGTGAATACTAACAATGTCCACAAAAAAAACTTGTGGCTTGTTCAGCCCTCATTCATCAGCATATTATGCTAAAAAAAACTTGTCGCTATGTGCTTTGATTTTAGAAGAGTAATCTGGACTAAAATCTTAAGACATCATTATCATTTTTTAATCCAATGATTATTAGAACCTAAAACAACTAAAAGCATTGGGGAAGGCTACGATGAAAACTGAAAACCAAACACACGTCAACAGGTTAATGGCCTATTAAAGAAAATATCCAAATTGGCAAATTTTGATTTTGATTTTTTTTTCAAGTCAATGCCTCCCATGTTATTGTTCTTTTAAATCAAATCTTCTCGTCGAAATTTTAGCTTATAGGTAATCTGCATTATATTACACCAATAACCATCCTAAGAAACTACTAAAGCTTACATAGAATTCAAGTCCAAAAACCGGCTTTCACATCATAGTTTTAATGACTATAACATTATTGTTACTGCCATGCATCTTCACAAAAATTAAATGAATTCATCTGACATGTCCTATTGCAATGACATCAAGAAGGATTTCATGAGAAACATTGTTACAAATTCTACTAACATACAGTACCCTAGTAGGTGGTTAAAATCTGCAGACAGTGTAAGATTGCATTTTCCATGGCAATGTTGTTCTTTAGCCCATTGTAAACACCAGCGAGTCCCATCGCTTCAGCCACTAGGGGGAGACTTGAATGTCCTCTCTTCTTGTTGCAGCATATAGAACTGATCCGCTATGATCTCTAGTTATCAGTCCCCAACTGGTTTTCTCATTCGCTAAACAGCTTGCATCCACATTGATTTTTAGAGTTCCGTGCGGTGGAGGCTGACACTTGGCCTGAGGAACAACTGAGTTCTTAGCACGCAATTGTCTCAAATTTGGCCTGTTATATTCATCCACATATAAGGCAGCTGAAGATGCTACTTTCACCGGTTCAAAGATTTTGTTCTCAAAGACACAAGTATTTGTTGCCAAAGTTTCCACAAGGTAACGCCTCTGTCGCTGAGAGACACTGCAACAGTCAACTATTTGCTGCATTACAAGGGATATGTATTTAAAGAGGGGATGTAAACCAGAATGCTTTTGCTACATTGCATTGCATAAATAGGTGCTTGTTAACATATTGTGGCAGGAGCTGTTCTCCGACACCTCGTTACACCACATACATTTTGCACCAAACTGAAGGCACGTGACAACAAGTAATCTCAAGCTAAGGATCTTTCAGCAAACCACAAATATTGACATTCATCCAAAATAGCTGATAAAAAAACGTGACACGTGCATGTCTGAAGGCATGTGTCAGCAACAAGAAGTGTTCAAAGACCCGACCTTGTAGCAAAGGTCATCCACCAGACATCAACAAAGTTTTACCACTAAAACTACAGAAGTTTGATTGTGCAAAGTAAAAGTTTGGATCATTACTCCATAACTCAAACAAAGAACATAGAGTTGCAGACACTGTCCTGCAATTTGGGCAACTATGGGATGGGTGAGGCATTGATATCACGATCGCTACCAGAAAAGCCAATCTCATCCAAAAGGACATGATAATGAGTTGGCCTACTGGTACCCTTAGATCATATTTTCACAACTAAAATAAGTATCATGGTTTTACTATAGAAATCCGTGATAATTGCACGCAAAAAGGATTACAAATGAAAACCATATGGTTAACCAACTTGTTATTCAATAAAATTACTATACAATTACTAGTGATATTAAAATTATTCTGTAACTTCAATTATCTATTCCAATGGCTTAAAGTGATTGAATTAGCTATTAAATTGAATGAACTAATTGACATTAATCAATTGAAAGTAACTTCAGGCCTTCTAACTTTAAAAACTCTAAGCATTACAATATCATTTCAATCATCAAGGAAGTTTTAAACTAACTAACAAGCAAATCAATCTAAGCATTCCACTCATGATTTTCAGCAGTTAAAGCAACAAATAGGAAGATATATGTTAAACCTAAAACAACAAAAATGAACAATTAGTATAAAAAAAATGTCAAAACAGACATTGGAACAAATGGTAAACCTTTTGCACGACTCAAAATTATCATCACTTTAGATGCTTGTCCCATTGCTTGTGATTCGAGAGTTTGGAATCTTCATTTCCACATGTATTCTTATCCACGTTTGCTAATCGTTCCATCTCCAACGTACCCAGAAACTAACATAAATAGAGAATACATATTAGAGAGAGAAAACATATTTGACAGCATAAATTCACATAATTAGTAATATGAATGTTGTGTATACTCACAGGTGTATGATGAGGGACATTATGTGCTCTGCCATATCCAACAAAACTTGAATGTGATGGGAAGTTGTTTGCTCGAGGAAATTGGGGGAAAATTGATGCACCTTGATTTGGAAAAAATTGTGGAAAAGTAGATGCAATTTGATTTGGAAATTGAGGAAAGATCGGAACACTTTGAATTGGAACACCGTTGGCGCCGGTAAAAGAATTAGGAACATACATTGTACCATGGTTCTATGTTACATTTTGTTCTTCCATTTTAACAGGGGGTTTATCATGTACAACATCTTGATATTAACTCTGGACATTTTGAAACAAATCAAAACATCAACAATAAAATCGCAAAGTACTGAAATCTGCTCCAATTAACTATGAGAAACTACTTACGTTGTCAAATCTTGTGTGCATGTTTTTATCTGCCATGTTTTCATTAGGTCGACCAATCCCTTCATTTTCAATCTAGTGCAACATTATAAAAGTTGTCAAACAGTTGTTAAATTTCCACAAAAAGTACGAAGTATCTTCACTTACCTGTTTTGATATTCTTTTATTGATATCTTCTTGCATTGAAGTAACATTGACAACTTTTCTCTTACGCTTATTGTCACAACTCTTATCAACACCCTTTGCAAACAAATTATAATTATATTGAATGAAGAACACAAACATTTACAAACAAAAACACATTTAACACGATGGTGTAAACATACCTCACATCCAACGTTTTTGTCATGGTCAGATCGACGAGAATTGTCATCTTCATTGACTTCATTTAGGACATCACGTCCGGCTAGTTCTGGACAGTTTTGCTTCGTGTGAGCAATATTTTTGCAAAGAGAACAATGTCTCCTTTTCCTGGATGATTCCTTCTTCTTACGAGGGGCACCTTTGGCCTTGGCTTTGATGGGATCACTAATAACAAATGGATTGGTCTTATATTTTTCACCACTCTCGCGACGCCTCTTTATTTTCTCACACAAAATGTGAATCCCCTCCATAGCCTCTTTATAATCATCTGGGTGTTTACAAGAAATGTCATATAGATTATTCAATGCAGTAGACATAGTTCCTCGACGGAACATGAACATTTTTTCATCATCGCATTCTTTAGAAGACATAGACGATATGTAATCATCCTTTGCTGATTTAGTCCACCTTTTGCAAATCAGACTATTAGGAAACTCAGTCATGTGCTCGTGTCTCATGGCACAAATAATATGGGAACATGGAATTCCAATCCGTTCAAACTGTCTACAATCACATAAAAATTTACTTTGTTCCTTATCAAGATAAACTAGATACGTAGAATCTTTGTTGCCAAATCTATTCATCTTAAACTTCACAGTCTTTCCGAGACTAGACTGCTCAAAAACATTTAATGTGATTGCATCTTCTATTTCATTTTGAACTTCATCAAAAATTTTCCTCGTAAAGATTTTTGAAGCTTCAGGCTCAAACCTGTGTAACTTAGTTGTCAACACAGGTTTGTAATAGAACGTATTAAAATATGCCATTAACTCTTTGTGCCTGTATTCTTTTACAGCTATATTAAAACCATGCATGAAATCAACCAGACTGCTTTTGCTTTCAACATACATATTTATAAAAGAGTTTATGCCTTCACACCTGGATGTAGTTCTTATGCCACAAAAAAAGTTTTCTCGCATGTATGCACTCGCCCACATTGTCTTCATCTCATATGCTTTTTTAACCCATGTATTGGCTGATAAATTGTAATCATCAATGACCCTCTTCCACTAAATTTCAAATTTGTCCACGGTATAATTAGCATAAATCAATGAGGAAAAGTCTTCCAAGAATTTTGGATTCTTCATATTCTCTTCAGCGTTTCGATGAAAATGCCATGAACAAAGACGATGCAACGAGTTTGGAAATACCTCTTTGATAGCTTCTCTCATTGAAAGATCTCCATCAGTAACCACCCCTTTAGGCTGTTTATGATACATTGCTTCTAAGAATGTATTTAAAAGCCACTTGTATGTCTCACGTGTTTCATTAGAAACTAAAGCACAACCAAAAATTGTAGTTCCTCCATGATGGTTACACCCAGAAAAAAATAACAAGAGGCTTGTCATATCTATTCTTCCTGTAAGTTGCGTCAAATGCAACCACATCCCCAAAACACTCATAGTTAATCCGGCTGGTTGAATCCGACCAAAATAAATTTTCTAAACGTCATTCTTCTGTTGTGGTAAACTTTGAAAAGAACATTGGATCATTATCAGCTTTAGCCTGCAAATAACTCAACGCAGCAAAAGAATCCCCACCTTCTATTCTTGCCTTTCCTTCATTGTGTAAGTAGTTATATAAGTCCTTCTTGCAAAATCCCAGACTCTCATGACCTCCTTTCTGAGCTAGCATAAAACCCAAAATATGACATGTTCTAACACCGTGTGCGTGAAGGCCATCAACAAGGGCTTTATCAGATTCACTCAATTGATGGTTCTTAGGAACCAAATGAGCATAACGGGTTGGAGTTAACTCATGGTTGTGTGAGGGCTCGAATCCAGAAACTCCACTTATTAGTATCAACATTTAAAACTACTCGAAGCCTTGCAGAACACTTAGTTCAAATGGTCGGCCTCGAATATGTACTTTGTTTCTTATTTTTATTCTCACCCTCTCTATTACATACTAATCGACGTGCAATTATATTCCCATCATCATCTTTGTTTACATCATCTTTTCTTACCACAAACTCATGACAATCTGCATAGATTTCATATTCCTCTGAATCAAATTCCAATCCTCTTATATCATCATCCTTCAATTCCCTAATCTTCTTGTAAGTATCCATATCATCTTTTCCTTCTTCATCAAACACACCATTACCGTTGGCCAAATCTTCACCATTTATGTCTCCATCGTTTGCGGCCATTTAAATTATTTATCACAACCTGTCACGGTCCCAAAAAAATAATATCAAAATAGCATTACTAACATAATTCAATGCGAGATATAATCCAAATAGAATTAGACAAGACATATAATATCCAAATAGCATTACTAGCAAATAATATGCCAATTGATTCTGAACCATAATATACAGTATCATAATTGTGAATGTAAATTAGGTTTTCCTGAGTTATTTACTCTAATAATGTCCATACCTTTCAACATGTGAAGTCCTTTATTGTAAGGTATGAATTTATACATTGAAAAGTACACAAAATCTGATGTTAACACAATTTTGTTGTTTCATTATTCGTGTTAATGATATGTTGTACTATAAGAACTATAATACTATATGATAAAACAAAACTAGTACCAGCCAAACAATTGTGAAGCACTAGCCATGGAAATTGACAGCTACAAAGAAACCATAAATTGAACATACATTTTTATTATGAAATCTCAAAGAGTTCACAAAAACAGATTATGCTCCCTGATTATTTAGTTAAAACTTAACATAAATTTGATGTTACTTACGCATACTACTTGATGGAAAACTAAAATATTTCCATCCGTTAAGCATACAACATGACTGCAATATTTAAAAGAATAAATAAATCAAACACCAAAGTTAAATCTTCCAAAATTGATGCCATATTTTTGTATCAATGTAAACAAAGACAAATAAACATCATAGAATTTCAAAACATAAGTCATCAACATACTACAACCAGCAAGTATTTGAGATTTGTCTTGTCATCATTTTTTCGGGATTCAAATCCCAAAAAGAAAGAAAAAAATTAAATCAGCGAGTTTCTTTTTTTGTTACATAAATCAGTGAGTACTCACCACTCAAAACTGATGCCATATTCTTGTATTACAGATTTTCAAATCTTCAATGTATTAATTATTCAAACAAAGAAAAGTTTTCCTGATTCTCCTTAAATCTGAATGCAAATTAGGTTTTTCTGAATGCCCAATTCTGAAATGTTATTTACAAAAAGCCAATTGATACTGAATTGTAATTTATAGAACTATAATTCTGAATGTAATTTAGGTTTAGAAAACCTTCCGAATTGAGCATATGAGATTCAACATTCCGAATCATAATTTACATCAATAACTCAAACATTCATAATTACGGTTAGTGAAATCAAAATTAGGATATTAAACATTTTATTCAACCCATTAACAAACATCAATATCAGTAGATTCAAATTAGACAAACAATTGAACAAAATAGAAGAAAGAAAACCTGGAGAGGATGAGTGGAGATACCGATTCACTGTTCTATTCACGGAAGGTTGGATGGATAGAAAGATTGACTGTTTGTGAATTGCTAGTCGTTTATACACAAAATTGAAAGAAAAAACACCCAACAGTAGTAGAGAAAAGAAGAAGATGAAACTTAAATGTGTGTTATCAATTTTAGATAAAACAGAATAAGATGAAAGAAAGAGGATGAGTTTACAATTTTTATAAATTATATGGGAACAATTAAAGATTGATGACATGTCACAATAATTTACACCTAAGGTCCTATATGCCATACAACTCATGTGGGTACAACAAACCCATCTTTGTTCCATGGGTAGAGAAGTTGTCACCTTTGTTTATTAAACCGGTCCGGTTCATAGAACTGCCGGGTTACCGATTTTCACCGGTTCTAGCCGAGTCACACCGGTTCACACTGGGTTAACTGCACAACCGATCCAACACTTAGACCGAACCGGTTAAGGGTCCGGTTCCCGGTTCAACCGGTCGGTCCGGTCCGAGTTTTAAAACTATGGGTGCGATCCCTAAGTATGTTGTTCCACTCGTAACGTTTCTTGTCGAAGAGGACGATGATGTTATGATGAACATTGGTTTTGTTGTCGTTGCTATCCAATAATGTTTCTTGGAAGATTGAAGGAGGGCATAGGAAACTCTTGGGAGGGAAGTAGTTTGGTTTCAATTGAGTTGTGATGTAGTGTAGTAATTGTGAGAGACCAACAAACTTAAATAAATAAGCAAAAAAAAAAGGTCATGTGCGTTGATCGATTAAAACTGACTTTTTGACCAAACTATTTATAAAAAAATTCATATTATTTATAATCATGTTGATATTTCATTATCATTAAAACAAAATCGACTTTAGATATTATTGATAATTTTGTGACATATATTTGTTATCGAACTCTCTTGGGTTCAAATCCACGTGAATGTGTCAAACCTAGTTTTTTTTTAAGTTAAACTAACCCACTGTGGTTAGCATTAAAGAGAATCGAATCTGAGACCTTGAGAGGAGCACACTCTTACAAGCCAACACTATCAGACGATCCAAGTGGATTAACGTGTCTAACCTAATAAATAAATTTAATAATATAAAAATCAAAATTACATTGACCTCCCCTGAGGTCTCCTTAAATAACACAAACATCCCCTCTAATTTTAAAATAAACACTAACCTACCCTAAGTTTTCATCAAATAAATAAAAACCTCCCATGTCACTTAACTGTGTTTATTTCACCGTTAATCACAATAAAAAAACTCAGAATGGTTAAAGCTCACACTATCTTGGAGCAGTTAGTTATATTTCCATGGTTTCAGTCATTCTTATCCCGCCAACAGTACCATATACATGACATCACCTTCTTATTAATTCACAATAGGTGTGACTATATAATGGATTACAAATCCAGGCTTGCAATAGTGGTGGAAGATCAAGTCGAGCCTGCGTTGATCTCCATAATTCAGTAAGTCTATGACTATTATCAACCTCAAATTCTCAATCTTGAGTATTGCTACTCGTTACTTTATTTTTATTTCCCCTAAAAGGATTACGATTATTTAGATCATCTTGATATAAATTTAACCATAAATTGCAACAAAAAACCTACAACTTTAATAAGATCTTAATCTTTTTTGCATCACTATGATGTGGTAAATGCACGGATTTCAACATCTTGTTAACATGGGGGAGGCTATTCTATTGGGTAGCACTTGGGTGACATTGTGACATTGGCCAACCACAATGCCACAAGTGTCTTTCTTCTTTCTCTTTCATAATATTTTTTTTATTTCTTTATACACTTGTGATATTGTGATTGGCCAATGTCACAAATGTCACCAACCACAATGTCACCCAAGCATTATCCCTATTCTGCATGGTAGACGCTGGATTTGCAGGTGATGACAAGCTTGCAGACAAACCCAAAACTTTACCCAATAAATTAAAATTGGAATAAAAAACACGATTTATAGCATAAGCCTCCGATTGGAAAAATATCACAAGGGATTTGAACTTAACAAAATACACATGTGTGAAGAACAAAAAAGGGTAGAACGTATCAATCCAATTTGTTGCGATATAATTCAATTCTCGACAAAAAATAATACTGAAATTAGTAAGTAAATTTTTTATACAAAATAAAAATTAGCGACTCTATTGGTAATTTAGAAGAGTGAATAATTTGTTCCTCATATAAAAACATGATAGACTAATTTAATATATCATTTTTAAAAATTGATATTATTTTTTATCAAAATTAATTAATCGGAGGGTTTGGAGCCCAAGCAAAAGGTGAGGACAAAAGAGTCTTCGAATTACTTCAAAATAGAGGCTTGGAGCCCAAGGAAGCTGCGAGGATAAAAGAGTCTATATACTATTCTTCACACGAACATATAAGAATATTGCGAAACAACAAACAAAACTAGGGTTCACGTTTACGTTCAGAGAAGCAAAAGCAGTTAGAAGCCACCGTCGCTGAAGAAAAAGAAAGGGTAATCAATCAACCATGCCGAAGAACAAGGGAAAGGGAGGAAAGAATCGGAAGCGAGGAAAGAATGAAGCTGATGATGAGAAACGCGAGCTCATCTTCAAAGAAGACGGACAAGAGTACGCACAGGTAACCCGTATGCTCGGAAACGGACGCTTGGACGCAAATTGCATCGACAACGACAACAACATCAGAAAACGTCTCTGTCATATCCGTGGTAAGATGCATAAGAAGGTTTGGATTGCTAATGGAGATATCATTCTTGTTGGATTACGTGATTATCAGGATGATAAGGCTGATGTCATATTGAAATATGTTGGAACATTAGTGTGATGTTGGAAAATAAATTGGAAGATTAAACACCAAGTAATTATACTTTGATCTAATGTTGTGTGAATTGAAAAAATAGAGTGTGGGGGTCCCACATAAAATAGAACTCACACATTAGTAGTGTTTAAATTGTGGTATTTAATTTTAAATACTTGATAATGATAAAAATAATAGTAATTATTATTTTATTTGAGAATATCACTTCGCATAAATTTAGCTTATGGTCGTTGTGATAAGAATAAGAATTTAATTGAATTTCTTATATTTCCTTCATTCAAATCCAATAGTTTGTTTCCTCCACTTTTGTGGATTTGTTTCTTTCGATCCTATCCACAAGTGTTGTTGAACTGATTAATGGATAAACTCCATTTTAATCTTATCCATTAAAGTAACTATTGTCGCAATTTTTGCTAAAACAGTTACAGAATCTCTATATAAATAGAGAACTTCACTCAGTTCAAAAAACACACCAAAGAGTTTCATTGAGTTGTCGGGAACTCTCTCTCTCTTATCCCTTTCTTGACTTGTGTTGACGAGTCTTTCTTCTCTTCATCTCCTTTTTCTGTCCCTTCGGAATTAAGAGTGTTCTTAAGACCATAGTCCCTTTTCAGTTTAATGTCCCTTCGAAATTAAGAATGGTCTTAAAAACATAGTCTCTTCGATAATATAAGTCCCTTCGGAATAAAGAGTACAATTAAGATCATAATCCCTTTTTGGAATAATAATGTCCCGTCGGAATTAAGAATGATCTTAACGGTATATAAATATTCTTTCAATATTTTAATTGAGGAGAAATCAAAAAGTGGAAATGGTGGTATCACCATATTTGAGTGGTTGTAGTGTCATATTGATACTTTGGAGAAATTAAAGTTAGAATGGTGGTAACACCATATATGAGTGGTCTCAGCACCATAACAGAGTGGTAACAATACCATATTAAAGTGGTTTCAATATTAAAGAGTGGTCTTAGTATCATATTTGAAGGTGTAAATCTCGAACGGTTTTCTACAGTGCAGTAGTTAACCGCACAGTTGTAGCTGAGCTTGTTTTATCCTGGAGGCGGCGTGGTTGATAGTCTGCCTTGCACAATTTTGGGCAGTGCCACGAAACGTCTTAAAGAGAGCGACCTGGTCGTAACTCAACCTAGTAACAACTTCGGTAGATAATAGAATTTGGAAATTCAAATACAACAGTTTGGAAATCCAAAAACAACAAAATATATGCCGGATGAGGCGAGATTGTTGAAGGCTTATGATGAGCTTCCAGAATCGATTAGGCTTAATGAAGGGATTGATGGTGAAATGGATGATCATGATGACAATGGTGATGCTAATGATTATGTTCATTTTGAGGATGAGGATATTGATAGGATTTGAGATGAAATTAGAAAAAAAAGCCTTAAATATTGCCCTCGTCCCTGCAAATATGACTCGTTTAAGTTTTGGTCCTGTAAAAAAAAATTTATTTTAAAAAAATAGTCCCTCAGGACTATTTTCAGAAACAAAAAATTTTGCAGGGACCTATTTAAAAAACAAAATATTTTGCAGGGACCAAAAACTACAAAATGGGTTCAGTCATCATGTGTCACGTATACAAATCATCACAAAAATGGGGTCAGGGACTATTTTAAAAAACAAAAATTTTTGCAGGAACCAAAAACAATTTTTTTTTTACAGGACCAAAACTTAAACGGACCATATTTGCACGGACGAGTGCAATATTTAAGCCAAAAAAAAAAGTGCTATGTTACGTGAATTTGAACGCACAAGAATAATAGCTTGTTATCATCTTGGTTTATTCGTTATTCTCTTTGGAGTTTGTTGGATGATACTCTTATTATTGTTGTCTTGTTTTTGTAACTTTGATCGTGGTGTTCTGTTTGATTTCAGTGCGTTGTGTTTCGTCGGTGGTCTTCTATGAATATGATATTTCTTGTGTTGGTTACATTAGTTGTGTTTGATCAAGTGTTTGCCTTTCGCCTGCTCAAGGCCAGATGCTCATAATGTAGATGGAAAGCGAGCACATTATGATTAATGAGTTTTCTTGAGGCCGCATCCTTACAATGTATTAATGTAGGGACTTGAATAGTTACTTTTTCAACAAGTAATTCTGTATTCTTTTTGTTTATTTATGCATAGAAATCTGCTTTTATTTCAATCTGGTGCTTTTCATTTGATGACTGATATACGGTGTTCTTCGGGTTTAGCAACACTTGATCTTGGTGCCATGTTCTATAATAATTCCTTTGTTTGTGTTGCTCTAATTTATTTAGAAAAAAATAAATAAAAAATAATAACAATAGTTAAAGGAAACAAAAAATGTTTAGCCAGGGGGTTGCTGTGTGGATTGTATAGAGAAGTCACTGTACAGAGCTAGAGTTAGGCGTGTGCTTTTTCCTGACAGCTCTTGCTCGATAGAATTCCTACTAGAGGTAATTTAGTTTGAAGAGGGATCGTTAGCATCCACAATCGATACATTGTTTGCTGCGTGGTCAGTCTATGGAAGAGATGATTCCTCTATTTTTGCACTGTCAATTTGCCTTTGACATCTGGTATGCAGTATTTAGATGGATCATGGATGGGGACTGTGAACATTTTGGTCCCAGATTTACATATATCTTTTGCGAGCTTCATAGTGGAAGGAAAATGGGTCTATCTCTTATTTGGCATGCCACAGTGTGGACAATTTGGTGTGCCAGAAATGACCATTTGTTTAACAATAGGGTGATTACCGCAGAAGAGGTCGTCGAAAATGATAAGGTGTGGTCTTCGAGGTGGTTACTTGGAGGGGTTTTGAGTCTGTGTATGCATTATGAATAAGTGTTGAATCCGTTAAGTTGTATGGTCAGTAACTTTCTACTGTTACAAGTGTGGCAAGGTCAAGTGTGCTCTGTCGCAGCTGGTATAAGTCCCGTCTGTTGTGGTTTTCTCAGCTGGTTTGCTGTGTTTTATCTCTGCAGTGCTGCTTAGTCCGTGTTTGGTTTTTGTGGTTCTGGGGGTCTGTTGCAAGTTTTTCTCCGGGGTTGGCAAAATGCTGTCGCTGTTCGGTACCGCAGTAGTGTTTTGAAGTCCTGTTAGTGATGTTTCTGCGGTCCGTAGCAGTCCCGGTTTCTCTGGTTTGTTGTGTCTGTTTTGGCTCTCAGCTGATTGCTTTGGGAGTGGTTTTTTGCTTTAGGTAATACTCTTTTTCTTTGGTTTGTTCTCCCTGCTTTTGCAGTGGTGTTATATTGTTTGTGTTCCTTCTGGGTAAGTTTTGTTCTCCCTGCATACGTTACTGCAACTATTTCAGCTGTAACTAGTCTCTAGGATAGTATAAATAAGGGCAATCCATCATGTATTATCATCCATGTTTGTAGTAAAGCTGAGTGTTCTCTTTTGAGATATTAGAGTGGATTCTTTATTGGCTTATGAGCCAGCCATCATTGAATGTATCTCTCATAAGTCATAATTAATTTGGTCACTCAATGTGGTTTCTTGTTTGTTAGTTATTTAATAATATGGAGTTTAATGTATCTTCTATTAGTCTGTTTGGTTTATCAAATTGCTATAGAAAATACACTCAAAAATATTTTGTAATTTTGATACATCAACATGCTATAGTCATTAGTGACACCACCACCAAATTTTAGAGATCAAAATGATTCTTTACTCTAAGGAGGTTACTTTCTAACTGCCTCTCCTAAAAAATCCTCCTCAAGATCAGACAGCTCTGAACATGTTGATCGTTGGGAATCTGCACAACTGGACTTCGTATCAATGTATTATCGGTGGGTTTGACAAAATCACAATGACTATATGTTATTCATATAAATGAGGTAAGCGGTCACTATAGCACAATTTTTGTGGTTTTGTGAGAGATGAAATTTGACAAGTATCAATTAGTTGATATCATTTTGTTATGATTTCTGGTGAATAACATTGAGGTAACTAAATTGAATGGTGGGAGAAGACAAAACAGAGAAAAACATGTTGCTTGGGACTGAAGGAATATATGAAAGTGGTTCCACAATACATAATACTAGCTCACCTCGTCATACATATATAATTGTTTTTTAAATATTATTTATCATTATTTGATCTAACAACATACATTAACATAATAATAACACACATACATAAAATCCATAATATGCCCTCACAAAAAAAACCATAATATAAATTGGAGAAAAGTTAAGGACTTAATTGGTCACTTGGGCTAATGAGCATTAATAGAAATGGTAGTAATTAATAATGAGTTTAGCCAATAGCTAATTGGATAGGCAGGCATATAGCAAATGCTAATATATTATTGATCACCTGCATCAGCAAAAGCTACACATCAGAAAAAAGACAATATTTAGCAAAAAAGAAGACAGCATGAGATGTAACATGCAAGAAAATAGTAGTAATTTCAAGTATCCACTTCTATTAATCATTCAATTTGAATGTTCAAATATACATGTTTGAAATCGTGGTTAATGAACTGTAACACCTTGTTATATTCATTAACCATCAACTGAACCGCATTAAACCATTTGTTGTATTAATAAAAATATTGTATATGATTATTGCGAACAAAGCATAATCATATTCTAAATTCTCAAATCAAATATATTGTAAAGAAAATCTTAAATTAAGTATATAGATGCAAAAAACTTACCCAAGATGAAGAATCTTCTTATCTGATTGATGGTAGGAAGTTTCACCATCTTCCATCATGTTTGGATTGAAGAAATTACGAGATGCTAATGCTTGGATTGCATTCAGCTCTTGTCCAGAAACCATGTTTACTTGAGGAAGCCTCTCAACATCATTTATCTGCATTTGCTTATATATATAGTTTAAAGGACAAAAACCAAATTGCTTAGATTAATTAAAAGTAGTAACAAATATTGCATATATATAGTTTAGAAGGACAAAAACCAAATTTTGTGCAAGCAATAGTTTAGTAGTATTTCAAAAGGCAACATTATTCTAAAGTAATGAACATTATTCCAAGTAATAAAATTTAAACTATAATAACTTGATCAATAAGTAGAAGAAAAATGTTATTAGCCTATTATACTTGAAACTATTTAATTGAAGGTGACAAAAGCATTTTTGTACACTAACCTTAGTCCGAAGACAAAGATTTTCATTTTCCAGCTCAATCTCCTAAGGAAATAATGCATATGATTAATTAGTGGTAATAAGGAATTTTACTAGGAGAGATCAAATATAACCTAGAAATTGAATGAAAGAAATAAAGAAAAATGGTGAATTACCCTTTTTTGAAAGTACTCAATTTCAGCCAGTAGCATCTCATGCTGCATTAAAAAAAAGAATAAGAAACATAGCAAATAGTAGAGGGACCAAAAGACTTAACCATCATGTTAATTACTCACCTAACAATGTATTTAGTTAAGGGGGACCAAAAGACTTAATTATCATGTTAATTACTTAACCAACAAGGTATTAAATTAATTTAATCTTACTTTCTTAGATCTAATTCTAGTGATTCCTCTTTCAAGTCTGTTCTCTAGCTGCTTCAGTTCTTTCACAGTGAGTGTGCTTAATGCATCACCCATCAAGTGCCTACAATTTAGAAACAAATTAATAGCTTGTTAATCAATCAATTAGCTGCATCTATATAGGCTTAAGACAGCACTTAAATAGAAAAACAATGAATCATTGTAATAGAAACTGGGGTCTAACACATTGATCACATCCTTGAGACATAATTTTTTAGGTGATAATTTTATGCGCAATCCATCCATAATCATCTAAACATTTAATATAATTTTAGACGAAAAATATTCTGACGAAAAATGTTCCGTCTAAAATTGGTACTTTTCAAGTGAAGGTATAGCTCAAGTAGTTGAGCCGAGATATCCAAAATAATTTGAGAAGATATTGCCGATTCAAACACCGACTATCATAATCTACTAGTAACATACCAAGGTTCTTTTTGGAGGGGAGGGGAGTACTTACTTTTCTTTTCTAAATTAAGCAAGCTAAAAAATATTTTTTAAAATGAATGATGTGTGATTGAATTAATGATTTTATATCATGGTATTTTTTCAATTTGTTTTTAAAAAACCTTAAATTATATATTAAAATATAGACTAAGCCTCCAAAATCCTCCCCTCCAAAACCCCTTCCCAAGTCTAACATTTGGAGGAACATATGATGGAGTGATATAAGAAATTCTTTATTAACAAGGTAACAAACATTTGTAATTTCAAAGATAAATAAATAACATAGTAACAACAAGTAATATATTTATTATTTATGAAAAAGTATCAAGACAATTTACCTGTTAGAATTTTGCAGCATCTGTATTTGTTGTCTCAGCTTTGCAGATTCTTGCTGATAATACTGCCAAATTATTGAATTCATTCAATGTTTTAAAATGATATATAAATAAAACTGAATCAATTCAAACTATCCAAACTAGATCAATGTGTAATTTGGTTACCTGAGCGTTAATTTCAGTGGTAGTGGCGGTACTTGAATGATCTGAACAAGCCTTTTTGTACCTATCAATTGTTGACCTTATGCTACAAGCAACAAACAAGAATCAATTAGAAATATTTATCATTTTCTTCAATCTATCATACACACTTAGTCACTACTGCTATTTATTTCATTTTGGTGATAAGATATATGAGAATCTGTGCATATAAATCCTATTTTCTTGGTCAAACTTTTTTGTCTTCTTCTGATAAAAATCTCTTCTCTTTTTAAAAGTTCATCTCTTGTACTTTCATTCACTTATTATATATTTGTCTCAGCAGTACTTATGAGACTAAGTTCATCTCTTGTACTTTCACTTTATATATGGAACAAATTAAATAAAAACCAATTTTGTGTAAAAAATCTTTGTCACCTTAATTCTATGTTCCTTTTGCCACAATTAACTTAAAATTTTTTATCAGGATAATATTGGATTTTTGCATGCATTCATAGTATCCATTCAAAGATAATACAGTTTAGTTACCACAAATAATTTTAATTTTTGGAAAACCAACTTGAGACTTCTTTTGGTCTTAACACTGATCACATTCCAAGATTTAATTAAAATTAAAAAACCTAAAAAAGATAAAAAAATATTTGTATAACTTTTTATACTATTAAAGCATTTACGTAATTACAATAAAAAATAATATATAATGATTTAAAAAAAAAATGTACACAACATATTGTTTAAAATAACACTGATACAGTGTAAAATAAAAAAAATAATGATAAAATATATTAATTTGGTTTGATTTTCGAGTGATCAGTTTTAAATGACCTAAAATCAATACCGAAACAATATATAGAGATCGACTTTGATTCGGTTTGGACCCGAATATAAGAACATTTTGATAAGATCTTCGGGTTCGTCGGATTATTGGTTTGTTTACACCCATTATATAATAACACACACACACCATACAATGCATTTCTTGACAATTAATCTTTTTACTAATTACAAATCAGGACCTTAGGTTTTAATTATTCTGACTGTTTCATAGATATATATCTTTGAATGCATGCAAGCGTACAATATTGTCCTTATTCTTAACTGTTGCAAAAGGAACTTCCAATAGGACAAAGGTTCTGTACACAGGAAACTGACTTTTTATTTTATTTCTTTCCATGCATGTACAAGGAAGGAACAACTTAAGCTGATAATATCAGCTGAGACTGGTCAAAATGTAGACAATATAATATATAAAGTGATGAAAGTACATGAACTTTGAAAAGGTAAGAGATTTTCTCTGAACAAGACAATAGCAAGCAAATCATATTCAAGATCACAAATTTTAATACCTAAGACTTTTTCCTTCACTTTTTTTTCCTTCTCTCTCTTACTCTATATATGCACAGATTCTCATATTCTTTATCACCCAAATGGAAAAAAATTAGAGAGACTGCATGGTTCCATTTTAGTGCAAATTGTTGGAACGGATCAAAACTGAGTGTCTCTTACAATGTTGCTGCCCAACATTGTACTCAATCATGATTATTATTGTTGATATATAATAAATCTCATTAATTAGTTCTAAAATGGTTAAATTATATTTTTGCCCTTAAGTTACTTTTTAGATTCACTTGGGTTGTTCTAATTTTGATCTCTCAAGTTACAAATGTTAGACACATTGATATATTATGATTTTTTTTTTCAATTTTGATTCCTTAAGTTACAAATGATAGAAAGTAACATAATATGGACTAAAGTTTTTAACAGTTTGTAACTTAAAGGACGAAAACGTCTAATATTTATAATTTAAGGTACTGAAATCAAAGTAAGAGACCAAAATACCTAGCATTTTTAAGATACCAAAATGGAACCAAAAAACTTAAAACTAAAGGTAAAATCTATTGATAACTTAAAACCAAAACATTCAAAAATCAATTAGTTAAAATAGTATTAATAGGTCCCGTGAGCATAACTCAGTTGGTAGGACAATGCATTATTATATGCAGGGGTCGGGGTTCGAACCCCGGACACCCCACTTATTCATAAGATGAATTTTAGTCGCTAGGTTACCTGATAAAAAAAATAGTACTAATAGGTGAGACAAGTGAGAACCAATAGCTCTTTTTTTGGTACAAAGAGAAGCAATAGCTTTATAGCATATAAATTAAGTACAATAGTACTATGAAAAAAGTTATTAAATTCACTCCATAACATGTCCATATATATTTGATGAATACGATGAGACATGGAATCTTGGTGTACTTTTGAAATATATATGTGATCTATAACTAAATTATTAACTGTTGAACTTGAATGTACTCTTCTTCACTATTCACTATTGTGTAGTAGCGTGTAGTACTGAACGTTTTAAACAAAGGGAATGGAAATCCTATACTAAGTCCAATGTTTCACCCATTTTATGCAAATCTATGTAAAAGAAAAAGGTATCATATATAACCCAAACTATGGTACAACATGTTCACATAAAATCATCAAACTCTCTGTCTCTTCAACATGAAACAGAACTGAATAGCCGAAATTGGATGGCAAAAAGACAAGTTTTGATTGATATGTATGTACTTACGTGAACAAAACAAAACACTTATATATGCTATTCTCGTTGTATGATCTGAATCTTTTGTTACAACATATCACTCACTTGTTTCAAGTCAACTTCATCATTATATCATTGCTACACTAAAGTACTCTTATTTATTTTTGTTTATTCTTTCTTTCTCTGAATCATTTTTAAATATATTATGATGTGTTTTTTTATTGACAAAATATGTTATGACGTGTTAATCACTAGGTTACCTTATTCAAATCTCCAAAACCGATCTGAATCATTTTTTAAGTACTATCAATAACATGAAAAGTAAGAAAGCTAACACGAGAGTGACAAATCACTAAAACTAAGGGGGCTAAAAAAATCAGAGAAATGTATAATACGGGGATTAAAATAGTGGTTTTTGAAACGAGGGATTAACATTTTGATTAAGTTAAAATAAAAGGACACAAAAAGTCCATTTAAGCCTGACATTAAATTTGACGTGGTTTTTAACGGTGTGTTTGGTTCTGTGGTAAGAAAATCCATTTTAGATTAATTTATCATGTAAAATTGATTTTTGTTAAAAGTAAATTGAATCTAAAATAGTTTATATGTGAGTACATAAACGTAAAAGTTAGTTGAATCATAAACCGAAAGTAAAGAATTTCCTTTGGAGTCAAGATCTACAAGTCTTAGTTTCAAAGTTAAAGAATTAATTATAGAGACAAAATTAATTTTACTGAAGAACATCCAAACATGTCAAAATTATCTCTAGACTCAATTTTGAGTACACCTCCAAAATTGTCTAAACATACACTTAATCCATCATTATGCTTAACATGGTTTTTGTTTTTGGGTACAAAAAGGAACGGGCAACAAGGTTTATAGACCAGGTAAGCTTAAGTTCTTGAAATTTACTTATGATGCTTTTAGGGTTATGAAATTAAAGTAGATTCTGTCATCAACAAAAAAGGATTAAAGAACGCATAATTTAAAGCAATTTTTATTTAAAAAAAACTAAAACTTAATTAATACCATCTTTTAGTAAATATTTGTAAAATAAAAAAGGTAAATAATTGAAGGAAAAAAGAAAATTGTTCTTTTCCTTTTTAACCGCAGTCAATATAGTCGGTAAAAACTCTTGCAAACTGAAGTGATTGATTCCAATTACGAAATATATACAACATTGAGTTGTATCGTATTTTTTTTCTTCATATGTATATATCAAGGGCACTGTCCTAGTTCACGGACCAAAAATTTCAATAGATCTACCCAAAATGACCAACAATTAATGGTAACTTGCTGTACCAGTTAATGTAATGTAATCATTAACTAACAATTGCATAACGGAATGAATGGAAGTTAATAATAATAATAAAGCTATATAAAAAAAAAGAAATTAATAATAATAATTAATAAAAATAAAAATGAACATACTTGTTGTTTGAATATTCATAAAGTCTGCCACGGCTGGAGAAGACAATTAGAGCAACTTCAGCATCACACAAAACTGATAGCTCATAAGCTTTCTTCAGAAGTCCATTCCTTCTCTTGCAGAAAGTCACTTGCCTATTTGTTGTATTCTCAATCCTTTTTATCTCAATCTTTCCCCTCCCCATTTTTCTGATCAACCCTATACTCAAAATAAATCAAATTCATAAATTTCATTAAATTAATTAGTAACATACAAAAAGGATATAAATTATAAATCATATCATTTAAAAAAAAAAAATTGGTCCAAGGAAACTAGATCTAGGAAAATTAAATCCATTATTATTAATTAGTATGAAAATTCAAGAATGATATTTATTAGATATATTGTGTAGAAGCATATAAACATAATATGTAGTTAGCTAGGGTAAGAGCAAACATAATCTTCAATTTGTGCATAATGAAAATAATTGAGAGCAAGATCTAAGAAAATAAACATGGTTTTAAGATGATCCATAAAGAATATGATACTAATCTTTTTGTTTGTATGTTTTTGAAGCAAATTAAACAATAAAATTCATCTCTTTTCTCTTTAGGACCAGAAACCCTCATCTTCTCAAACAAAACTTGATTAACTCAAAAGAAATTTAATTAAATTTATAAAAAAATTAATTATATGAAAGACCCTTTTGATTTAATTAATTAGATCAAGGCACAGAAAATAATTATTTTATAATGAAATTAAATCCTAGTATAAGGTGTACAGAGCTCCAATAAAATACACAAATAATAATTATCAAACCGAAATTAAACCCTATTTTTTTCACTTTTCTTTCAGAAGCCATCTCATGAAAGAAAGAAAAAAAAAACCATCGCATAGGGAAGAAATCAAAGATATTAATAATTAGGTCATAAAAAAGATATTAAAATCCATAAAATAAATTTTCAAAGACAAGACAAGTGTTTGATGAGAAAATTGGAGAAAGAAAGTTGAAGAAAAAAAAGATGATGAGTGTGTGATAAATAAGTTTGTGATGGTTCCATAAGGGGTTGTTTAATTTGTTATAGGAAGAACAAAAGAACAAATGATGAAAGAGAGAGAGAGGAGTTGTATACAGACCTTAGTTTCAGGTTTGGGAAAAGTTTGGAATCCCAAAGAAATGAAACTGCACTATATACTTAATTCCACTTCTAACTCTCCCTATTTATAGCCCTTACTCTCTTTGTATATATATTTTCTTTCAATTACGCGTATGAGAGAGAGAGAGAGAGAGAGAGAGAGAGAGAGAGAGAGAGATGCTTTGAAGAAGGAGAGATGGTTTTTTGCTGAAAATAAGTGGTAGACGTAGATGTTTTAGCTAAACATTGCAACTTTTCCAGTTGCAAACTTGCACCATAAACAGAAATAATTTGTTTTGGTATTGCATTTTCAATATTTACTATGTCTGTCCTTAATTAATTGCATGGTAAAAAACATAGGATTGATTAATTCTTGGATAAATCATGTTAGGAAATTAGACGGTGGTCAGTCAGCCATTTACAGCTATATTCTTTTTATACAGATCTAAGTGTATATGAAGTTTATGAACAAAATTATCTCACCAAGTTTTACTATATATTGGCAAACCAAATATATTTCTCAAGAGAATGAAACATGATATTAAGTATCTACATAAAATTTACCTTAGGTGGCAATTAGAGTACGACGGAAGACAGCAGCGTTTGCGTCGCGGAGAGGGTGATGTACATGCAAATACTTCGATCGTTAAACCTATATTTATAAATTGAATAGTATGAGGCTTATCATAATAGAATGTGTGTGTTTCTCTTCGTGCATAATTTTCTAAGTGATGTTTCATGTGAATAAAAGTAAATCATGTTGAGGCCGTTGAAACATTCTCGTTGTAATTCATGAATCACCATTTGATGTTGATCATAAAGTGATTAATCATTGAGAAGATACTTTTGTGCGAGTTAGGTCGGTGGTCGAGCGCTTTAGCGTGTACATCGGTCATAATGTTATTATGCACAACATGAACTACTAACTTCCTTAAAAAAATATGAACTACTAATTTGGTGTTTGTTTCATAGATTGCAAATTTATTGGTGGGAATGTGATTTTAGAAATCTTTCATTTCCATGTTTGCTTTAAGTTTTTATAAATTATGCTTAGGTAGTTTGTATAAGTGAGACTATAATTTATCCATGAATTTTCAGCTTTTTATTCTCATATTAAAGGGTGGAAATATTACGTTATCCCCCATAATTTCTCATTAACATATATATCTTTTATTAAATCAATGAAGTGCAAAATATGGAGATGAGGCATCCCTGCCACAAACCACCTAAAGCAACACCTTAAAGAAAAATATTATTAACATTTACAATGGAGAACCAACATCTTGGGAGGACTAGACCAAAATTCAAGGAAGGAACATATACAAACAATTGTCTCATTAATAACCTTATGAGGAAAAAAAATTCCATATTATTGGAACTCTCCTTTATTTTATTTTTAATTTTTTTAATTAAATAATTTTTTTAAAATATTTCTGAAAAATTAAATTGTTTACCAAACGCAATGAATAAGTTTCCTGAGAATACTATTTCAAAGATTGTAATTTTAATCTTTGAAACAAAAACCCAATAACATTTGTTGTTTTTTTGTTTAAAAAAAAACATTTGTTGTTTTTTAAAAACACTATTTTAAAATTAATTTTTAAGTCCCGCTTACTTTATGGTCAGTTCTACTTATTAAGGAGTTAGGTTACAAAACAATATTTTTTTTTAAATAGCTTCACAAATACCTATATGGTATGTGAGATATATAATTGAACGATGATATAAAAGAATTTCACCATATGGATGCAAACTAATTAAATTCTTTTTTTTAAACAAACTAATTAAATTCTTTATTATTGACTTATAATTCATTCACAACTACCTTAATTGTTCGATCATATTAGGGCTTTTGTATATGGTAATTTTTACTTTAAGATAAGCAAAATAGTGGAAGAGGTGCAACATGGGAACTTTTCAAAAGGTTACTTATCCTAATACCATGAACTCTTAGACAAATACGCTCTAGGTTAAATGCGGAGTAGTTTTCAGCATGAACTTTTAAAACGTTTTTTTTTATAGATTCATTTTTATTCGTTGAAGTATTAAATAGTTTCCAAAATTTTGTAGAGTTGATCTAGTAAATACGAAATATGATTTTTATAAGAATTATTAGACTAAACAACTCCACTCAGATTGCTCATACAGAAACTTGATTCACCTATTCTTTTAATCTCAACACTTCGATTCATTAAGAGATATAGATTTTTATTAAGTGTAGTTCAATTTAAAAGTAAGTAAAAACATGATTAGTTAAGACTGTTTCTATCAAAGAAAAAACTCTGATATTGTTCAAAGGATTCAAATATAACTCGAATTCATTAACTATTTGAGCGCAACTATTTAGTTAATTTTATGTAGCTCTTTAGTCCATATTATGCAAAGATATACAATTATAGGTTAATAGTAAACGATTAACCATGCTTTTATTTTATAATTTTAGTATCATTAAATATAGGGTCTTGCTAAATAACCAGTGTCCTAAAGACAATGGTTAATTATTTCATTAATAGAAACTTTATCTTAGAAATACAAGTCTTTATTTTTTTCTTAGCAATAATTAAATCACTTTTCGATGTAAACTTACTTATTTTAGTACTTTAACTAATGCCCCAAGGCAATGGTTAACATTCTCCTTAAATATATTTAATATTAAATTAACCGGGGTAAAATGAGAGGTTTATGTTTTTTTTTATTTTACAAAGTGAGAGGTCTATGGTTATACCTCTTCTTTAGAGGATACATATTAGATGTATTTTTTTGTTTTGTTTTTGTTATTACTACTATTTTAGGGGTCCATCTAGTTCAGATGTAAAAAAACCAGATTCAAACCCATCATTTCTTGTATAACAGTAGATTTTGTCAATAAAATAGGGTTAGAGATTTTGTATGTGTGGGAGTACACTTTACATTTTTTTTTCCCTTTGATTCCATATATTATTGAGACCTCTATCGTAGTACAAAAAATAAGGTTCATGATAAAAAAATTAAAGATCTCGGATTGGGTCATTAGATATACATTGTCATCTTAAAAAAAAAAAAAAAAAACTATTGTCGTCATGACTTTGATTTTAGGAATTCACTTTGTCTTTTTTGTGTAAAATTCCACCAACACATTTTGATGACTTATTTATCCCTGCACAGAATCTATCACTTTCAGTCTCATAAATAGCTTCCATTGCAAAAATATTCGGGCCATTCATACTATATTGGAACTACCTAGCCCAATGAAATTTGAAGTTTGAACCGAAGTTTTAAGTTAAGTCCAAATTAACCTATAAAACAATAAAACAAAAAGACATTAAGAAATTACAAGGCGATTCCAATTCTTGTAAGTGTAAGTAAAATTTATGTGAAATTACATTTAAACTGCATGTTCAAATTAGTTAGGGGTTTAATTAGACTTTTAGTGCTTTCCAGGTAATGTATGCACCAAACCAATTACTGACAACAAAAAGAAAAAACAGTAGTAAATCAGCAACAAATAACAGGGTTAGTAACAAAAAACATGATTAGAATTGAGTTGAGTCATTCAATATTATCTTGTCTTGTTAATGGAGGCAATAAGTGACATAGCAATAAAATAGTAGTAGTTTATGCATACACTGATTTTATTTGCTGTTTATTATGTTGCACATTATTTTTGTCTCTACAAAATTTAATATGTTTTTATTTTATGTTAGCTCAATATTTTACACATGAGATGTTAGCTCAATACTAAAAATTTAGTTTTGTAACTTGAAGTTACAAAGTTCAAGTCCATTAGAGGAATTAGAAGTATACAAATGATGAGTTAGGCCGGGTAATATGTGATTCGAACCCAATCCTCACATTAGATTGGATAAAATTTTAGACCCAAATCCATTCAAGAACTGGACAATTTGAAGCCAAAATCGAGTTTGCCTCAAGACAAGTAGTCAATACATAGATTTTTTTGAAAGAAAATTAATCAACAACTTTTTTAAATCATAGGAAACAACAACTCAAAAGTAGCATATGAAACAACAACATAATCAAAAGTAGCGTAGTCTTACAAATAATCAAAAGTAGTAGCAACATTGTGTTACAAATTAGTTAACAATTTGTATTATATATGACAAAAATAGATGGTGCATAAGTTAAAGAGTACAATCGTCACTCAAAAAACAATTGCGATGGTGTGAGGTTGAGTTGGAGGAGCGAAGACATGTGATTGAGTTACAGGAGGTGAGGAGCGGCAACATGTGAAATAAACCCTAGGTTGAGGTTTGAAATAGAAAGTGAGAATTGCGAAATTAAGAGATCGTGTGTGAGAGATCGAGTCTTTTTTGGTGGTGGTCGGGGTTTGAACCCCGGACCTTGCATATATTATACATTGTCCCTACCAACTGAGTTAAGATCACGAGGATAGATACCGAGTCTAAGAGAGTATGTAAAATAATATTGAAAAAAAACTTTTGTCCTCAAATTAAATTCCACACGACAGGTAACCCGAGGGTAAATCCAAATGCGGTCTGATAAGTGCTCAAAAGTAACATATGTTATGTGTTAATCTAGGCATTTTAGTGACTTGTTCTGCAAGTTATCTAAAGAAAAGCTACCAAATTGTGTTCTTTTACCATTTATGCTTTACATGCCTGATCTCCTCCCTTTTATGTAGAAAATGACAAGCAAGGAACAAGAAAGAAGCTCATGAACCAAAGTCAGTACGCTTAAGCATACACAATGTCGAGAGCAGCTTCATGTACGCCATTGGTACGCTGTCAGCACGCTTCCCAGATTCATAGAGCACGCTTAAGCGCCCTCTCGTACACTAAGCGTGCTAGTTCTAGTAGCCAATCTTCATGTACGCTATCTGCACGCTTGTGGTTTGCTTATCAAAGATTCCACTGGTACGCTTAAGCGACCGGTTGTACGCTTACGCGTACACAATGTCGAGAGCTCAGATTTGTACGCTGACTGCACGCACGCTCAAGCGAACTTCATCAGGATGCAAGTGGATAAGGCACACGTGGCTGTTCCCAACTGGCCAACGAAAGATTTCCAGGAGGCACGCTTAAGCGACCCTTGTACGCTTAAGCGTGCAGGCACGAATTCTGCCCAACTTAAAGAGTTTTTCTTCTCTTTCTCATTATCTTATCATTTTTGTAATACATTTTCTGGTTTTTAAAGAGAGAATAGAGCATTTTCTAGAGAGAGAAACACAAAACAAGGTAGTCAGGAGTAGATTCAACCCAAGATTTGTTGAGACATCATGGATCTAGGCATTGAATCTTCATCTTTTCTTCATCCTTTGCAAAGCTATCATAGACATATGTAGCTGCATCTACCCTTGTGGGTTTTTGTAATGCCCGTATTAAAAGAGTCTAGAATATTTAACACGTACGTTATAACTGATACTGGATACATTAATCATACAATACGAAAAACAACATAAACCGGGATTTAGAGTCCTCTCTAGTCATATATTACATTATTTAAGCGTAACCGGTCTAATGAAACAAATACAGCTAGTTTCATCATGATACATGTAGCAAAATAACATAACAACAACTAGATAACATAGCATAGATCCAAAGAGCACGATCAGTCCAAAGCCTTCTCCTTACCCTTGCCTCGAACAACCTGTGAACCTGAACAAAGAAGGAGTGGGATGAGACATAATGCCTCAGTGAGTTCCACCTAAATCCTAGGCTAGAGGTGACTCTGGGGGAGAGTCTATGGTCACCTCGTGTCTACAATACAACCTGGCGGTTGATTATACGTGTGTGGGTCATGCTGCCTAGACGGTCGTGCATACTAGATCCGTCGTAGGTTCTACCTAACCTGTCATATAGGTT